>Ga0163159_1000224_pt1 | contig 90164 bp, 65 predicted proteins | sample BioMet9_FD_108702 | JGI IMG/M metagenome (GOLD analysis project Ga0163159, IMG submission 108702) | Microbial communities from bioreactor (seeded with sewage sludge) at Lawrence Berkeley National Lab, California, USA - Biofuel... | ecosystem: Engineered > Bioreactor > Anaerobic > Unclassified ... | reverse complement strand
GTGATGCGAGTGGCAATTTTTCAGCCGGAACAATTTCAGGGACTTTTTCTGGTGCTGGGGCCAATGTTACCAACATCAATGCGGGTAACATAAATGCTGGCACGCTGGCTGATGCCCGACTTTCAACCAATGTTTCCCAGCTCAATAGTAATCAAACCTACACAGGGGCAAATATCTTCAGTGGAGCAACACAGCTAACAAATTCACAAAACAATTTGGCAGGCACCTTCACCGGAAATGGTGCAGGGTTGACCAATCTTACACTGCCCACTCCCGCTAATTTCTCCGGTGCCCTTTCAGGTGATGTAACCGGCACCCAATCAGCAACGGTTGTTTCTCAGGTCGGTGGTGCGAGCGCCAATGTCATTGCCTCCGCTGTTAACACTACCGTAGCTGCCACAAGTGCCAATAATCCTTCAACCCTGGTCAAACGTGATGCGAGTGGCAATTTTTCAGCCGGAACAATTTCAGGGACTTTTTCTGGTGCTGGGGCCAATGTTACCAACATCAATGCTGCGAATATTTCTTCGGGCACGCTGGCTGATGCCCGACTTTCAACCAATGTTTCTTTGCTCAACGGCAATCAAACCTACACTGGTGCTAATGTTTTTAGCGGCGCAACCCAGTTGACTAATGCAGCAAACACAGTGGTTGGAACTCATGTGGGAGACGGTTCAGGGTTGACCAATATTAATCCATCGAACATTCCCGGTCTGGTGAGCGCTGCCAATCCGACAGGAGCATTGTTAGTGTCTTCCTCAGCTCAGGACAGTGCACTGATTGCCAGTGGGTATCGCTTAACAACAACCATTCCGGCCCCCGCATGGGTTAACGGCAATTCGACAGGAGCCCTGAGTGGACGCTATGGGCACACAGCCATCTGGGACGGAACAGAAATGATCATTTGGGGCGGGCTTCTCAGCGCCGGTCAATACGCTTCCAGTGGTGGCATGTATCAGCCCGATTCGGATCAATGGAGCCTTGTCTCCACAATTAGCGCTCCATCCTCACGCTCGGATCACACAGCAGTCTGGACCGGCAGCCAAATGATCATTTGGGGCGGGGCAGAACAAAGTGGCTATTCCACCACAGGCGGTAAATACGCGCCCAGTAACGGACTTTGGAGCGCGGTAACCACAACTGGTGCACCAACTCCTCGAACCGGACACATCGCGGTTTGGACTGGAAATTACATGGTCGTCTGGGGTGGCATCAATGCGGACGGCCTTTTGAATGATGGAGCCATTTACGATCCCACTGCTGATCAGTGGACGTCATTGAATATTGCTAATCCACCGACAGCACGCACTGGCGCAACAGCCGTTTGGACCGGTACCAGATTGATCATTTGGGGTGGACAAGGCACATCGGGAGCTTTGGGAGACGGTGCAGAACTTGTTTTTTCTGGAAGTGGATTGCCTCTTCAATGGAATACACTGAGCTCAGTAAATGCCCCATCATCCCGACAAAAGCATACAGCCGTGTGGACTGGCTCAAAAATGATTGTCTGGGGAGGACGCAACGGTTCAAACCCATTGTCAGATGGGGCAGCGTATGACCCGGCAACTTCCTCATGGATCACAATTTCAACAACAAACGCCCCAACAGCGCGTTATGGGCATAATGCCATTTGGTCTGGTCAGCAAATGCTGATTGTTTCCGGGACGGGTGCCAGCAGTGAATTGGCCTCTGGAAACGCTTACGATCCGCTGACAGATCAATGGTCAGCCTTGAGCAGCTCTGGAAGTCCAGCAGCTCGCACCGCAGCCGCATCGGTCTGGTCTGGAACGGAGCTCATCATTTTTGGAGGACGGGCAAGCGACCAATCAGTTGGTTCCCTTCAACGCCTCGTTCCCCAGCCAACCTGGTATTTCTATCGGAAGTTATGAAGAACAAACTCCTTTTATTTGCGATCACTTCAGTCATTCTGACTGGGGGGATCTTTCAGGCAAACGCACAATGGACCACCCAAACGATTTCGTTACGCCAGGGGTGGAATGCAGTGTATCTGCATGTGGATGCGTCCTATGATACTTTGAACAACCTCGTTGGACCGGGAGCGCAAGTCTCAACGCCCATCACCGAGGTCTGGCTCTGGCAACCGAGTATTTCCACCGCCCAATTTGTAACCACACCACAGAGCCCGACTGTTGCCAATAGTCAGTGGGTGAGCTGGAAACGCTCAGACAACGACAATTCAGCCCTGCAACGCCTTACAGGCAATAATGCCTATCTGGTTTATGCGACTTCCGCCTTTGACTGGAGTCTCAAGGGAACTCCCCTTGCCCCCAGCTACCAATGGACCAGTTCAGGATTAAACTTCATCGGTTTTCCAACTTCGACAAGTCATGCTCCCTTGTTCTCGGACTTTCTGGCTCCCGCCCCTGCCCTTCGACAAAATCTGGAGTTGTTTCAATATGTCGGTGGCGAGCTCGGAGCAAACAATCCCCAACAAGTCTTTTCTTTGCGTGGCACTTCTGTCACACGGGGGCAGGCATTCTGGATTCGTTCCGATGCCACAGAAAATCACTATTTTGGGCCGTTGGAACTGACGATGGGAACCTCGCAAGATCTCCGTTTCTCGGACACACGGGGCACATGCAGTTTTCGCGTCAAAAATCTGACCTCTTCACAAATCACGTTCACACTCAAATTACTCGAATCAGAATCCGCCCCTGGAAGCAGCGGCACTTTTACTGTGCCACCTCTCTTGCTTCGTGGCTCTCGCAATCAAACAAATCTGACCTATAATTATACCAATTTCACAACAAGTTCGACCGCTTCCTGGACTCTTGCAGCCTCCGGAAACACAGGATCGCAGGTTGAAATTGTGCTTGGTCTGAACCGTTATGCCGCAACAGGAAGTGCGGGAGACACACTTGCCGCCATTCTTCGCATCACAGATTCGCTTGGGCTCTCGCAAATCGATCTGCCAATATCAGCCACCATCGCCTCCAGTGCAGGGCTTTGGGTCGGCTCCGCTTCTGTAAATCAGGTGGGTAATTACCTCAAGACCTATCAAACAGACGGCAGTACGAATCTTGTTGTTGACTCAACTGGCAAGTATGTGGCCAAGTCATTCGATACAAACCTGGGAGCAGTGCCACAGCCATTTGCGCTCAGACTCATTGTTCATAATCCAACCAATGGAAATGCAACTCTGCTTCAACGCGTTTATTGCGGTCTTGATTCACAAACAAATTCCATTGTTGCAACCAGCGAATCCTCGCTGAACTCATCCTTTTTCTCCTCAGCACGTCGCATCAGCGCACCGCATCTGCCTTGGACCGCCGCCAATTCAGGCTGGAGCTTTAACAACAATCTGGGACGCAATTCCAATATGAGCGTGTCCGTCAATCTTGGTTATAACGATCAAGCCTCCAATCCGTTTGTTCATACGTATCATCCAGATCACGACAACCTGGATTCCACTTTTTCACAAGTGCTCCCCCAAGGCACTGAATCCTATTCCGTCCGTCGCAACATCACCTTAAAAGTACAGGCGCCAGCGGATGATTTCAGCAGCCTGACATCTGGCAGCTCGACTTTTTCGGGAGCTTACCTGGAAGACATCATTATTTCGGGACTTCAACGAAGCGGTGGCACAAACGACTCGAGAACATTCCATGTGGAAGGCTCATTCACTCTGAATCGCATTTCCACCAATTCCATTTTGACAACCCCTTGATTTAAGAAAACCGAATGCAAAATAATTGGACCATTCACACTTCAACCCCTGATATTCGAAAGACCATGAAAAACGCCCTGTTTCAGATGCACTCCGCAAAAGCCGTTCTCTCAACCCTGGCGGCTGTCATGCTCACAACAACCCTTGCCTTTGCCGACGCCAATCCGCCGGCTCGCATGACCTATCAAGGATACCTTACCGACGCAAACGGAGCAGCGCTGGCCCCTTCTTCGCCCAAAAATTACAACGTAGTTTTCCGCATCTATAACGCTCAAACTGGCGGATCCACCCTTTGGTCCGAACAGCAAACGCTGACTGTTGACAAAGGTTATTTCAGTGTGCTCCTCGGGGAAGGTAGTGATGTGACTTCCAGCGGCTCAACCGAACCCCACAGCGCACTGGGAACACTGTTTAAGACCAGTGATGCCTCGGATCGCTATGTGGAAGTCACTGTTCTTGGAATCGGCACTTCAGGCGGCAATGTCACCATTCTTCCACGTCTGCGTCTTCTGACATCCCCCTATGCGTTCCTCGCCCAGCATTCCATCACCGCCAATTCTTTGGTCAACTCGACCAATGGCTCAGTAATCACCATCTCAGACAGCAGTGTTTCCATTGGCAATCCCATCTCTGTCACAGGAAAAGTCACCACCACAGGTGCCGGAGCCGATTTCGATGGCAACGTGACCACAACCGGAGCGTTCGTTGGCAATGGAACAATCCCAGTCGGAGGCATCATCATGTGGTCTGGCAGCATTGCTTCCATCCCCAGTGGCTGGGCTCTTTGCAATGGCCAAAACGGCACCCCCAATCTGACTGACAAATTTATTCTTGCAGCAGGCAGTTCCTACCAGCCCGGAAATACTGGTGGACGCACCCAGGTAAGCCTGACCGTTGATAACCTCCCCTCTCACACTCATCAGATCAAGAACACGTGGCAGGATTGGTCTGCTGGTGGCTGGCTCGCGGGGAATGGAGGTCGCATCGTGATCGGTGGTGGCTCAATGACCACTGAAGCCACGGGTGGGAATCAGGCATTTTCCATCATGCCGCCATATTACTCTCTCGCTTACATCATGCGCACTCGTTGAGATGCGGATTGGGCAGATGTCACTTCACCTTCAAGTTTTAAGAGAAAAATCAGGACCGGCTTATGCGTAGGCATTGGATAAAAACACTTCTGGCAGTTGGAATTCTGCTCCGCTATGGGGCGGCGCAAGCGGGCGTAACCCTGGAAATTCATCAGGATTACACCACTTACAATCTCCAATCAATTGGGGGAGTTCCCATCTCCTCTACGCAGGGGGATCCCCCCGGATCCAACGGCCACATGCCCACGGGAGTCAATGAATCCGGTTCATTGAACAATACCACTGCCGGACAGTTCATGAACCTGCTCAGCATTGGCGGGTCCATTGGGCTCCAGCAATCACAGTGGCTCGCCGTTAGTAACTCTACAATTCTCAATGCAGGAGCAACTCCCCTCTCTGCCATAGTGGCGGATGAAATGCAGTTGCCGGTCGCCAAATCCAATGACGTCACCGTCATGATCATGAGCCGGGCACAAATTGGCGCTCCGTTTCTCAATCGTCCCGTGTCCTTCCTCTTCGGCTCTGTCATTCCCGTGGTTGAAACCGATGAAAACGGAGTGTTGTTGACTAATATCGTCAAAGAATCTTATTGGCTGGCAGAACCCTATAACGCCACAAATTCCACTAGCTATTACTGGAGCCCTCATGCCCAACAAGTCTATGCCACACAGCCAGGCCCCATCACTGTTACTTGGATCAAAGCTTCGCCTTATACAACAGACACGGTTCCTACAAATTACTCAGATGCTTCTGGAAGCTATGGCAGCTTTTTTACAAATGGCGGCAATGTTTATCTGCTTCACACCACCACCTACATTGTTGCAGGAAGCCCGGCAAAAACTCCGCGTAAGATTTTCTGGAATCAAAAAAGTTTTCAGAATGTCGGCAAGACCGTCTCCATTCCAACTACCACCGTTCGAAATGTGAACATCGTCTACAACAACACCTTTCCCATCTCCGTCTCAAGTGAATACGTCCAGCCGGGTTATGTTGATCCGACTACCGGCACCAGCTATGAAGGAGAAACCACCAAGGAGTTGAGAACTCTGTGGTATGACAATGGAAATCTCAATGCTTACAACGCGGAGGGGCGGGTCTTCATCGAACTTCTGGGAGACGTCCGTGCGGATAAAACGCAGGTTCAGCTCGGTTATGAAATCGTCGATGTTTCCATGCAGGCAACCCCCAGCGATGTCACGACAGAACTGGGAGAACGTCTTTCTCCCCCCTCCCTTGGCACTCTGGACACACTCTCTCCCGAGCCGCTTAATCAGACGTCCCTCTCCACAACAACCTATGGATATCAACATAATCTCGCGGGCAGCGATACAATTGAAATCTATGCCGCCAGTTTGACTCAAAACCTCAACGATTACCTTGTCTATTGGATGGAAACAGGAATTCAAGGGATCAAGTGGCCTGCTTATCTTGCCCGTTACGCTCTTGTCTGGCCCACTGACATTACAAAATATAATCAGTATGTCCGCCCCGTCGTTACAAATGAGACGGAAGCCGCGGAAACCGCAATTGAATTGGATTCGGGTAACCTGCCAGCTATTCAATACCAGGACCCACTTGATACGCCGCGCGCCAAAATTACATCCGACACCAAATTCTACACTTACTTGGATTCCGCCCATCCAATCCATCGCACTCTGCTGCGCTTTACTTCCGGTAATTATGTTTCCTTTGAACGCGTCTACTCCTGGCTTAATACCACGCTCAAAACAACAAATTATGCGGGTACGATTGCAACGAATCTCACATGTTGGGACCCGATAAACCAAACAATGACGTGGCCGGATGTTTTCGACTCCCCAAGGCTCATCTCGGGGACCATCAATGTGGGAGAACGAGTTTCTGCTCCAGACGGGGAACTTGGCAATTTGTCTGATTACTTCCCTGGCCATATCAACACGATTACAGGCACTCTCTTTAATCCAGACACCTACATTGATCCACTTGTCTATGGGTTTGATATTGCCTCTGCTGGTGCAATCATCCCGGTCAACGCAATCCCGGGAAAAAACAAACTCGAAGTCTGGTGGTTCCGCGCTGATAATACTTCAGCGGGCCCCAATGTTGGAGATACCGAAAAGGGTTTTACCACCGCCTACTGGCCGTCAGTCATCGGACAATACACAATACAATATCCAACCAACGCCGGTGAAATTGTGCTGGCAAGCAAGCTCGGAGCAAAACTCAACACCTATGAAGCTCAGGGAGCTGTATATCGACAAAATAATACAAATGAATTTGGTTATAATCCAAACGAAGAACACGCCATTCTCTCCGGTGATGCCGTTTATGCCACTCGCGATGATCTGAATATTACGAATGGCACCACATATTCCTCCATGCCGGTTGTTCTCGTTGAGTTCATTGATGCAGACGGCAGACCCTCCATGTCTGTGTATAATGTTGTTCGTGAACGCCCTGATCTCGGGTATGTTTTTGATTACGTTGTCACCGCCGGGCAACTACTCCAGGCCCCCATGCCGTTGCCCCTTCTGGCCAAACCCGTCACCAATTCCATTAACTACAATACAGAACCAGACCGTGCCAATGGCGATCTGCCTGGCTCCTGGGATTCCTCTCGTGACAGCGAGGGAATATATAGCAATTATGTTCATTTCACCTATCGTGACCGCAATGATGACTTCTGGGTTTACCGCGGGGTGCATTCTGGAATTCCTACGCTGCAAGTTGGAACCTACAATCCAGCCACAGGCACATTTTCGGCTCCTCCCAACGCCACTGCAATTCTCGGCACTCCATTCACATACACCCTCCACGCCTCCCGTCAGTCCGATTACTTGACCACCACCATTGTGGGGGATGGCTTGGGATGGCTCACCGCAAAGGGATTGAGCCTGACTGGAACGCCAACCAATACCGGAACATTTTCCGCAACATTGATCGTGTCTGATCAATATCAAACAGCCTCAGTCACAAATGCCATTAATATCCAAGTCGTGGACAGTGGAACAGTCGCCACACAAGCACCGCTCATTCTTACTTCAACAAACAGCGATACTGGCGTGGTTGTGACTTATACGAATCGGCCTCCGTTCCTAGCTACGTCTCCTGCGGCTACCAACAGTTTTACAATGCGCTATTATTATAAAACGTTGGATACCTTTGACTGGCCCGGCGTCGTCAATCCCCCTCCCGCAGGCACAGTTGTTCCCTATCTACGACCTTGGAATTCAACTTCAATCTCCTTTGTTGGAGATCCTTCGTCCAAGCTGACAGCCTCTCTGGAAATTGTTTACCGTCCGGTTTGGCCTGAATCCCAATCGGATGGCAGCACCATTCCCACAATGAAGTATGGCTATACACTCACCACTTCGCGTTACGGACTGCCTGACATCAAGGACATGAAAACGGTCCGTGTTCTCTATCAGCAATCCATTGCAGCAAACATGACAACGTCCAACTCCAGCGTTGTATTGTTTGACCCTACGCGTGAAAAAACCGCTGATCTATATGCCAACGGTTTAACCGAACTACCTGGTGGCATTTATACCCAATTGTATAATGGAAAAACCTATTTCCCCAACTTACCACCGCATCTGGTTAATCGCGTTTATTTTGATTCCAATCGAGGAACGAATGGGGCTCTTGTTCTAACAGGCGTATTCAATGAGGAGTCAGACTTGGAAAACTATCTTCTTCTCAACGTTCTCCGCGATAATGACCTTTCAACCGTTATCAACCTCTGTCCCTCCTCAGATACAGACTACCAAAAGTGGGTTAACACGGTTTCTGCACTTTCCACAGACGTTGAAACCTATTGGGAGAGCACAACCACCCCCGGCACTTATGTTGCCAATACAGATTGGACAGTATCCGTCCCCGTTGGCAGCCTTGCTGAAATTCGCAGTGATGAAACGCCAGTGGATTCGTATGCCTTGACTGCGTCTGGGCCCGGGAATGGTTTTGTTACGCTTGTTGAAAACGGTGGGACGGCCTTTACGGATTCGGGAGATCCGATTGCCCTTCATATACTCCAGGTTGGTGACGGTCTCTACTCTGGCGAATTAAAAGCCATCGCCAGCGATAACCCACTCAGTGAGCAACTGTCCTTCCAACACACGAGTGACTTGGGGGGGGGCACCGCTGAATATGAATATCAATGGAAAATCGCAGCGCCGACAGATGGAATGCCTCCATCCAGTGATGCCAGCATGTCACAATACCTAGCTCTGACAAACGGCACGGATATTCCAAGATATGTTCTTGGAGGAGCGGGAGTGCAAGCCCTAAGCGATAATTACGTGGTCATGCGCTACCGTCCGCTCAACCCAACTCATCCCCTTTATAAGGCTAAACCAACCGATGCCGATTGGTCTTCTTGGACAACGCCCGTTCTGGCAGAAGGCTGGATCAAGCGCGTGCTGGCCGGTATCAATCCGTTTAACCAACGCACAACCGATTTGTTCAATAATAGCGTAAACACAGACGTGAGCATGTTGACGCAGGCCGGAACACGCTGGGAAGGCAGTATCGCCCTGAATTCAGATTCGATCAATAATTACGGTCTAATCGAAATTTACGAAACTGTGCTCCGTCGTGGCAAGGCCCTTAGCATCGACTCCGGTTACAACTATGGACCAGCCAATCAGGCACTACTACTGGCTGCCGGTTACCTTAGCGATCTCTACACCATGGAAGGCAACGAAGCTTGGGCTGACGCAGCCAACCCGACCATTGGGATTGGGACAAAGGATAAAACCTATGGCGACATTGCAACGTCCATGTTCTCCTTCGAAGGTCAGGTCTCCTCTCTCTTGGAAGAGGAACTGGCACTCTTGCGTGGCCGCGACGACGAGCTCCAGCCAGGCGTTGAAACCGCTCCAGTCTACAACCGGCTTGTCTGGAATTACACCCGCGGAATTGATGATGGCGAAGTCATCTATGCCATCAATTATAACATCCAACCCCAGCCAGGCAGCACATCCTCATCCATTAGCGCCTCAGATGCAGCCTACATGTATCCACAAGGCCACGGTGATGCCTATGGCCACTACCTGACAGCCTTAAAAGGATATTACTCACTTTTGCTCAATTCATGCTTCGACTGGGTACCTCAGACCGAGGCCGTCACCGTGCTGGGGATGCCAGTGCAAGTCAATTACCAGCACGAACGCAAGTTTGCCGCGGCTGCAGCCGATGTGGCAAAATCAGGTCTGCAAGTATTTGATTTGACCTGGAGACGTGATTACCAGCAGGTTCACAAAGACGGTTGGAGCCAATACGGGGCCACAAGTGTCAATAGCACGCGCGACATCCCCTCCACCAACTATTGGGCATTGGATCAGTGGGCCAGTCGCACCGAACAGGGAGCCTACCTCAACTGGGTTGTTGGCAACGCCATCCTTCCCGACCACGACACCAATACTGCACACACAGGAATCCAAAAAGTGGACCGCACAACGGTCACTGAGCTTCTTGAACTTCCCAAACTCGCCTCTTCGCTCCAAACAGACATGGATAATGCCGATGCAGGAATCTCCCCATTAGGTGTTCCTCAGGATGGAATTGCCTTCGACATCGATCCCAACGCAGTCCTGGGTTCGGACGGACAGACTCACTTTGAGCAAATTTATGACCGCACACTGGTTGCCTTGAACAACGCGGTCACCTCCTTCGATGATGCAAAAGACGTCACGGCACTCATGCGCTCCGAGCAGGACTCGCTGACCGAATTTCAGGCCAGTGTCGAAAGCCAGGAACGCGCATATACAAATCAACTGATCGAACTGTTTGGTACCCCATATACAGATGATATCGGAGTGGGAAAAACCTACAAACAAGGCTACGCTGGCCCCGATCTCGTCCACTTCACTTACGTGGATATCGTTGAATCAACGTTTGGTGGTTTGTTGACGCCAGAACAAACACAGACAAACTATATTGACATTCAACAATTCCCTTCGGATTGGGCCTCTGTGATGTATACGAACATGAACTTTGTCGTCTCCAGTTCGTCATCCACTTACACAGTCTCCAACGCTGTTCAATTCATTTTTGGCCCACACGGCTTTTTCGACAAGCCATCCAGTTGGACAGGCAAACGTGTTTCGCCTGGTAAGATTCAACAGGCTATTTCGGATGTCATCAAAGCCCACGACAATGTGTCACAAGCTTTAAGTGATGCCGAAGGCGCAAAAACGGATCTCGACAAGGCGATTGCCGCCTTCAACGCCCAGACAGCAGAAAACTACTACATTCTGCAACTTGGAAATGTGAATGAAGACCTCCAAAACGCAATGAATATCGAGAATTCGGTTTACAACGTGGCTCAAAAAATTGGAGACACCACCACATCCTTACTTACTGATGTCAAAGACGCAGTTCTTGCCAGCACACCGGACACCGCGATATTCGGGGTGGCAAACGGTGGTAACTTGGGAAAAACTACATATATCGGCGTTTATTCTGTGTATTTGGCCGGAAAGACTATTCTATCTCTTGCTGATACTGTAGCCTTCTCCGCACTCCAAGTCGCCCTTGCCACCGAACAATCTGTAATCATTCAAAATGAAAAGACGATTGCAAACGAACAGTATAAACAAAGTCTCGAAACGGCTGTTCTCGGTTTGGCGGATTCCTTTGAAGCCTTGAGTGGTAATCTGACCACAATAAATCAACGTCTCCGTGCCTATGATGACGCCCAGCGCGCTTATCAAGCCCTTGTGGCAGAAGGCGACCGCATTCAAGAGGAACGTCAGACCTTCCGCCAACATGCGGCACAAATCATTCAAGGCTATCGAACCCGCGATGCCGCGTTCCGAATTTTCCGAAATGAAAAACTTGAGCGTTACAAAACACTCTTTGATCTCGCAGCCCGTTACTCTCTCATGGCAGCCAACGCCTATGATTATGAAACTGGCCTGTTGAACACCGATTCGGGGCGTGCCTTTATCACCCGCATCATCAATTCCCGTGCCTTGGGGGTCGTCACCGATGGCCAGCCACAATACGCAGGCAGCGACACCGGTGATCCGGGACTCTCCAGCGCTTTGGCGGAAATGAAGGCGGATTGGGATGTCCTACGTGGCAGGCTTGGTTTCAACAACCCTGACGCTTACGGAACGACTGCCTCACTGAGAACGGAAAAGCTGCGCATTCTTCCTGGCACAGACGGTAACTCGACATGGAAGGATTACCTGCAAAAAGCAAAAATGAACAACATTCTCGATGACTCGGATGTTCTTCGCTATTGCATGCAAATCGACGTAGGAGACGGTCTTCCCGTTCCCGGGCTTGTCATCACCTTTAGCACCACCATTGCCGATGGAGTGAATCTCTTTGGCCAACCCCTTGCGGCAGGCGACCATGCCTTCAGCCCAAGTTCATTCGCCACAAAAATCTTTGCCGTTGGCATTGACCTCGAAGGTTATCGCGGAATGGACGATCCTTCGGGAACAAACACCACAACAAGCCAGGATACACTTGCCCTTGCGGCAACTCCCTACGTTTATCTTATCCCGGTTGGTGTTGACTCCATGCGAACGCCGCCGTTGGGTGACGTCTCCACCATTCGCACCTGGAGCGTGAATGATGTTGCCATTCCAATGCCATTTAACATCGGAAATTCCAGCTATTCATCGCAATCTCTCTGGCAATCCTCTGATTCACTCAGCGAACCCCTCTTTGCCACCCGCAAACATCAGGCATTCAGACCCGTGTCCAGCGTTTCCTGCTTCACTACGGATCTCTACACCTCGAATGGGGCTTTAAAGAGATCGCAATTCACCAACAACCGCTTGATAGGACGTTCAGCCTGGAACAGTCAATGGAAACTGGTCATCCCAGGTCGGACTCTCCTTGATGATCCCAACGAAGGCCTAAGCCGCTTCATTCAAACGGTCAACGACATCAAATTACACTTTGTGACCTATTCCTATTCTGGAAATTAATTCTGGATGAACCTGAGAATTTTTATGCGATTATCCACCAAAATCAAAATGAGTCTTGCTCTCTGTTTGGGAACACTCCTGTTTTCCGAACAATGTCAGGCCTTTCCTCCTGCCCCAGATAGCATTATTTGCGGTTTGGTACGCGACGAATACGGAGATCCTCTCTTGGTCACAAATGCCACCATTATTCTTGAAACAACGGGCGGCGTTACTCTCACCGCCCCCATTATTCCGTTTCTTGGCACCGGGATCAATTATCGTCTCACAGTGCCAATGGATGCCGGTCTGACGTCCGATCCTTACAAGTCCAATGCCCTCTGCGCCACCGTCCCCTTCCGAATTAAAGTGCGCACTGGCCAGACTGTCACCAACCTCCCCATCCAAATGCAGGGCAACTATGCCCAATTGGGAAAACCCGCACAAACCACCCGGATTGACCTGACTCTCGGACAGGATTCCGTTGGCGACGGCCTTCCAGATGCATGGCGTCGAATGATCCTTGCGATGTCTAATGGCCTTTACACAAACATCAATCAGATTCAGGCCGATGGACATTTCCCGGGCAACCCGCTCACCTTCCTTCAATGCTACATCGCTGGCACCTATCCATGGGATCCCAGTGACGGTTTTGCCCTTGCTCTGCTTCAGTCTCATCAAGACACAGCCACACTTCAATTCATCGCCATCCAAGGGCGAACCTATTCCATTCAGGGATCAACCGATCTGAAGACGTGGACCTCCGTTCAATTCCGAATTGCTTCGGACTCACATGACAACACATTGATGTCCAGTTTTTCCTCCACTAATTACCAATCCATCACAGTGGAGGTTCCGCCCCAAAACGGCACCACAAATTTATTCTATCGAGGAATTACACAATAATCTGGGGGTTAAAAGGAGTTATTCAGGAATTTCGTGAATCAATCCCGCCAAAAACAGCATCAAGATTTAGGCCGTCTCCAGCTTTGGATGACAGCCATTCTTTTTGCTGTGGCACTAAATTCCAAGGCTGATTTCGCTGCTGGAGGCGGCAAGTCAACATCAGGGCACATTACAAACGATGCCAGCATCAGTTCCATCGGTGGAATAAGTCAGGGCGCAGGCACAGAAATCAAATCTGGTTTTGTCGGTCAAATATACGATGTTTCAGGGCTTCTGATCACCGCAACTCCATCCATCGTTCCATCAGGTGGGGCGAGTAAATTGTCACCCTCCGCCATTCTGGACGATTCTACAGTCATCGTTCTTTCCCCCGAAGAGGTTGCTTGGGACACTCCCACCTTCCCCATTGCAAACATCACTCCATCAGGACAACTGACAGCATCCACGGTGACAACAACCACTAACGGCACAGTGGGAGCGCACTACCAGAACGTTTCCGCGAAAACAACAATCACCGTCTCTCCGCAAATCCTTCCGCCCACAATTACAAATCAAACCGTCGTGGTTGGCGTCAATAGTTCACAGACAATCCAACTTGAAGGAAACGATCCTCAAGGCTTGCCCCTGTTCTTCATAATACAAGCGCAACCAGCCCATGGACGACTCGGTTCCATTCAAGGAAACCAGATTCTATACACGCCAGACACCAATTTTACGGGAATGGACCAGTTCACGTTCTTTGCGACCAACAGCGCCGCCACAAGTTCCGTGGGAACTGTTTCCATTACAGTATCAAAGCTGGATCAAACCATTACCTTTGACACATTGCCAACCCGCTTCAATGGGGACCCGCCATTCAAACTCGTCGCCAGCGCGTCTTCCGGACTACCCGTCACATTTGCCATTCTCACCGGTCCCGCCCGGATTTCTGGAGATATCCTGACCATCACCGGAACCGGCTCCATTACCGTCAGAGCGACTCAATCTGGAAATGCCACCTACAATCCGGCTCAGTCTGTAGATCAAACATTTCGTGCCAACTCGCCCATCGGCAATTTGATTTCTGTCAAACGTTTTCCAGGAACAAATGCGGTAAAAATTGCTCTTTCCTTGTTTGGACGCTCTGGCCCTCCTCCACAGTCCTTTACGTCCTTCGATTCCATTGGTCGAAATGGCGGTACAATTTTCCGTGATGGGCAACGTCTTGCCTTCATACCAGCCTCGTCATACGCACCAGACAGCTTTACCTGCATTGTGCAGGAAACAAATGGAGTTTTGGTTACAAATACAGTATCAGTCACAGTCATTGACACCCTTGTCAAAAACACACTCCAAATGCTGACGGAAGCTCCTGATTTTGTCATCGGTTATGCAGGGGAAACTGGCCGGCTCTGCACAATCAAATACTCCACAAATCTATCCTCGGGATGGACCCTCCTCGGCTATGCCACTGAAACCGCCCCCGGTATTTACCAATACCGCGATCAGAATCCTGGAGATGCCCAGCGATTCTACACTGTGGAATTCACTTCAAAACTTGCTCAGACCATCACTTGGACTACCCTGCCAGACAAATTATTGGGCGATCCCCCCTTCCCTCTCCAGGCAGCAGCCTCATCTGGACTTCCCATAACCTACACCCTTGTCTCAGGTCCCGCACTTCTTACAAACAACACCCTCACACTCATTGCAACCGGCACGATCACCCTCCGAGCAACCCAGGCAGGAAACACAGTCTACAATCCAGCGCCGTCCGTGGAGCAAACTTTTCATGTCATCTCACCTATTGGACGGCTCATATCAATCAGGAGATTTCCGGGAACCAATATCGTCAATATTGCCACCAATGTTTTAGTGCCATCAGGTTCCATTCTTGTTTCCTGCGATGTTAAGGCTAAAAATGGTGGAACCCTCCTCGTTGAAGGTAATCACCTTGCCTTCACTCCTGCGTCAATTCATGGATCGGATTTCTTCAACTACATTGTCCGCAACTCATCCATTACGGTTACCAACACGGTAACAATCACCCCCATCGAAGACATGCAAAACGATGTCCTCTACATTCTGATGGAGGCTGGAGATTTTGTTCTCGGTTTTGCTGGAGTCTCCCAAGCTACCTACGAAATTCTCTATTCGGATGATCTCGCGACATGGGCAACACTTGGAAACGCAATAGAAAGCGCTTCAGGTATCTTCCAATTGCGAAATGCAGCCCCACAGTCCGCCCACCGCTTCTATCGCGTCCACAAGAAATAAATGTAGCCTGCCCCCTTTTTCGATTGAAAAAAGTGCGTATTATTTCACTTGATTGACCACTGTTTTGTGTCTGGAGCAATAACTACCTTTCCATTCTCACCAAGCCTCAATAATACCGCTTCGTCAGTAATTGTCAGAACTCCAGGTTCTACAAAGCGATTAGGGTCCTTTATATTGAGAAAATTTTCGATATGTCGTTTGACATAAGCAATTCTATGAGTTAAACTAAGTACTATCACTCAATTAAAGTAAAAAACTCGTTTCAAAAAACAGAAACGTAAAAATCTTATTTATAGCCATATTCATATACTTATTTATGTTATCCAACATAACTCAAAAGAATATGATATTATTTTAATTAAATTAATATGTATATTATATTAGTTATATTTCCTAAAACAAACACTCAAAAAACGCTCAACTGCTAATTAAAGAAAAAAAATAAGAATCGTTCCAGAAACCATGATTTCTTCCACAATAAAACAAATCAACGTTTTACCTTTTTAATCAGCTTCAAAAAAATAATTAATATGAGTAAAAACTATAACTTGGAAACAGATGAACAGACACTTCTCGATAAGATACCTCTCGATGGCTCCAGTATTGGAAATATCTCACTTCGACGTGATATCTTAAAGTGGGATGAGACTAAATATTGGGACGTAAGAGATTCTCTCTATAAAAAAGGAATAATTAGTCTATTGCGTTGTCGTGGTGGCGGTATCAGAAGAACGCTCACCTTCAATCAGTCTGAACCATCTTCATCATCTGAGCCAAATTCTTCATCTGATCAAGACTTAACGAAAAAACAAAAAATTGAATCAGACTTTTACTCTGACTTAGAACAGACGTTACGAGAAAAGTGGGCAAAAGATATGGGATATGAAAACTGCATTTTTCAAACCACTGCCCAGCAAGGTAGACGCGATACTGGCGGAACATGGACACGGCCCGATATTGTCATGGTAAACGTCACAAATTATCGTTATGTCCCTGGTAAACAAATAGATCTTATTTCGTTTGAAATAAAACTTTGTGAGGAAGCCGACGTTAAAGCAGTTTATGAAGCTCTTGCTCACACGCGTGCAGCAACCTACGCATATCTTATTTTAATCGGGGATGGAGAATGCACAGAAGAAGAGTTAGATGAAATAAAGAGGGAGGCAGCTAAACATGGGATTGGTCTTCTTAAAATTAAAGAACCCAAAAAATATGATGATTGGAACTATATTTTAGACCCTAGACCTATGGTAACAAATGCATCCAACATCGAAGGGTTTATTGAAACGCAATTGACAGATACAAACAAAAGCAAAATAAATTTATTGGTAAAGTGATTTTAAAATCACTTGTGTTTAACTATATCATCAGAATAAATTTGGAAGTACTGTTTCATGCGATTGAGCCATTAACCCCAAATTTGAAAATCAAACTCAAACTTGTCAAATCGCTTCGAATAGCATCAATGGCACGGCACTCACTTGAAACGTTTCCCATGCGAACAATGCAATAAGCAATGCCAGTGACGACTGGCATCCATCCGTTGTGACCATTCCGGCTGATCTCAGGTTTCCCTTTGAATCTCCGGCATAATGACATTCATTGATGTTGTCATCCTTTGGCCTATTGAGGTTTGTACAATTGAATGACGTAGAAGCACCACGTAAATTGATGTCATTTTGAGCTGCGAGGCTTAACATTCCCCACTTTCTGAGCTTGTTTTCCTCCCACTGGTAAAAATATAAATTCCCCAGTGATATTTCGTGTCCAGAGTAACATGCCATCCCAAGCCGCATTTGCTGCCAAAGCCTGCCTTGCTGTGCTTGTTTTGTTGTGTGCGTGCCTTTTTGTGGCAACCGCTTTTTCGGGTTCTGTTTCAGAAAAGAGGTCAAAAGCTGAGCTGCAACCTGGCGCGTTTGCCGGATCGGCCAGTTGCCGGGAATGTCACCAACAGTTCTATGATTTGTGGTCAGGTTCGTTTCATGGGATGTCCATGCAGTCTTTCACACGGGATTTTGGCAAATCGAACCTGACGGAGCAAATAATTGCGATCCGGATTGGAACGAATTCGTATTGGATGGATTTGGAAAGATGTGTGGTGTTGGAGGCGGATGGGGGGCGGACAAATCAATATGGTGTCAAGCTCGTGATTGGTGGCAAGGATGTGTTTTATTTTCTGACGCAATTGGAGCGCGGGCGTTTGCAGGTGTTGCCAATTGCTTATGATTCTCGTCAAAAGGAATGGTTTGATACGACGGCAAGTGCAATGCGCCATTTTGATCATCATTCTGATGAGGCGCTGTTCTGGAAGGAACGTCCGTTTACTTTTAACACGTCGTGTTTTAATTGCCACGTCAGTCAAAAGGCAAATCACTATGATGTTGAATCGGACAGTTATCACACAAGCTGGGGGGAGCCGGGGATCAATTGTGAAACGTGTCATGGTCCTTCATCCGAGCATGTGCGTTTGTTTCGCAATAGAAAGGGATCGGATCCAATGCCGGAGGATATGAAATTGGTGGTGGTGCGAAAGTTGACTGTAAAAGAACGCAATGAAATGTGTGCTTCATGCCACGCAAAGATTTTTCCTTTGACGGATGAGTTTGTGCCGGGAGAAAAGTTTTTTGATCATTTCGATCTGGCGGGATTGGAGGACGCGGATTTTTATCCTGATGGTCGGGATTTGGGGGAGAATTATACTTATACTCAATTATTGTTGAATCCATGCATGAAGTCTGGAAAGTTGGATTGTCTCCATTGTCATACTTCCAGCGGACGTTTCCGTCATCAATCCAATCCCAACAATGCATGTCTTCCGTGTCATGAGGAGAAAGTCCGTCATGTGGCAGATCATTCCCATCACCGTCAGGAAGGCAAGGGAGCGCTTTGCATCAGTTGTCACATGCCAACGACTGAATTTGCGCGAATCCGTCGCAGTGATCATTCGATGCGCCCACCGATGCCAAGACTGACTCAGACCTTTCATTCTCCCAACGCCTGTAATCTGTGTCATACAAATCGGGATGTTGCTTGGGCTGAAAAGAATGTGCGATTGTGGCATTCTGGAGATTTCCAAACAGCCGAATTGAGGCGTGCCGCCCTGATTGATGCGGCTCGGAAAAAGGATTGGAGTAAACTGCCTGAGATGTTGTCTTTCCTGTCTGAGCGTGATCAAAACGAGGTTTTTACGGTGTCCCTTATTCGACTGCTGAGGGATTGCTCTTCTGAGAGCAAAAAGGCTGTGTTTATCAAACTATTGGAGTCGCCATCCCCCTGGGTGAGGGCAAGTGCGGCAGAAGCACTTGACTCTGCTTCTGATACAGAAAGCCAAAATGCTCTTTTAAAATTGATTAACGATTCGTGCCGGTTGGTGCGCATTCGTGCTGCCAGCTCGCTGAGCCGAGTTTCTCAAAAGGATCTGTCCCCAGAGCAACAGGCAAAAGTTCAGCGCACGACACAAGAATTAGTGATGTCAATAGGCATTTTGCCCGATCTATGGCTGTCTCATTACGATCTTGGAAATCTTTACATCAGGCAGGGGAATGTTGAAAAAGGAGTGGCTGAATTTCAAACGGCTTTGCGATTCCAATCCAACGCTTTTCCGGTGCATGTGAATCTTGCGCTTGCATTAAATTCCATTGGCAGGAACGATGAGTCGGAATTTCAATTGCGAGAGGCGATTCGCATCACTCCCACCAACATAGTGGCCCAGCTCAACCTTGGCATGTTAATGTCAGAAATGAACAGGCAAACCGAGGCTGAAAACGTTTTTCGACAAGTGATTAAGCTGGACCCGTCTTGTGCCCAAGCGGCATACAACCTTGGTGTTTTGACGTCCAGGACAAAACCTGAACAGACGCTCCAATGGTGTGAAAAGGCCGCTTCGATCAGGCCTGAAGAGCCAAAATATGCCTACAGCCTCGCGTATTTTCAGATGCAACAGGGAAAGGGAACGGCTGCCGTTGAAACACTAAAAAAACTCATCCAGATTCATCCGCAATATGTGCCAGCCTACCTGTTGCTTGGGAAAATCCACGAGGCAAGCGGGGATTTCACAAATGCAGTCCTTGTTTATCGTCAGGCCGCAGCGAATACGCAATTAACGGAGAAAATTCGGGAACAGTTTTCGACAAAAGCAGCGGCGCTTTCTGAAAAAAGTGTGAATTCTGGAAGTGACAAATCCGCAAATTGAAAACATGATTTGTTTCAGGAAAAGTTGCAGTAAAAGGATTGAGCTTTTCAGAGTTTTTCGAGAGATTGATTTGTGAGTTTTTTATGCAAGGTTATTGCCGAATAATACTTGGGGTTTTTCACTGTATTTTCACTTTCTGCCTGTTGGTGACTGGCTTTTGCTGCTTCACGGATACTTGTCAGTCCGCGCCAACAAACGCTCCGCGTCCAAACGTGGTGATCATTCTTGCTGATGATCTCGGTTTTTCCGATGTGGGTTGTTTTGGTTCTGAAATTCCGACTCCAAATTTGGACCGGATGGCATCCGAAGGCATTCGGTTAACACAGTTTTACACCACTCCCCGCTGCTGTCCTTCACGAGCTGCATTATTGACAGGGCTTTATCCACAAGAGGCGGGGATTGGCAACATGATGGAAGATCGCGGAATCTCCGGTTACCGGGGCGAACTTGCCACGAATTGCATCACTGCGGCGGAAGAATTGCAAATAGCGGGATACCATACATTGATGACGGGAAAATGGCACGTGAGCCACATTCACTTCAATGGCAAAAATCAGCTCAATTACGAATCAAACGAACCGTTTTGGGAGAGCAAGGCAGGTTGGCCGCTGCAGCGGGGTTTTGAGGAGTTTTTTGGAACAATTCACGGGGTGAACAGTTACTTCGATCCATTTTCACTGGTGCAAAGCAACACGCCGATCAGAGCTGAGACGAAGGATTTCTATTATACGGATGAAATAAGTGATCATGCAGTCAATTTGATTGACAAGTATGCAAATGGCACCAAACCGTTCTTCCTTTACGTTGCCTACACGGCACCGCATTGGCCATTGCAAGCACCGGAAAGTGATATTGCCAAAAATCGGGAGCGTTACCTGAAGGGATGGGATGCCATCCGCACCAACCGTTACCAGCGGCAGATTAAGATGGGCGTCATAGAAAAAGACTGGCCATTATCACCGCGGGATTCTCGCGTGCCAGCGTGGGAGCGTGTGAATGACAAGAAATGGGAGGCCAATCGCATGGCGACATATGCCGCCATGGTTGAACATCTGGACCGTGGAGTTGGACGGATTCTGGATCAATTGATCGCCAAGGGCGTTGATACAAACACCCTTGTCATTTTCTTTTCTGATAATGGTGCTTGCGATGAAGTGATTCAGCCGGGCTGGTATGATGTTCCCAGTCGTACACGGGATGGACGAGTGGTTAAAGTGGGGAACGCCAATCATTCCGTCTTTGCTGGACCGAATGATGTATGGCAAAGCTATGGGGTTCCTTGGGCGAATGTGAGCGATACCCCATTCCGGTTGTATAAACATTTCACTCACGAAGGAGGGATTGCATCGCCATTTATTGCACGGTGGCCTGCGAAGATAAAAAATCGGGGTTCCATATCCAGAGAAATTGGCCATGTGACAGACATCATGGCTACGCTGGTTGATGTTTCTGGTGCCCATCATCCCAGTAACTACAAAGGACACTCTGTTCAAGCGCTGGAAGGAGTGAGTCTTACTCCGATTCTCTCGGGAGCTGTTAATCAATCGCACCATCCCCTCTTTTGGGAACATGAAGGGAACCGAGCCGTCCGATTAGGGAAATGGAAATTGGTTGCCCGGTATAAGCAAGACTGGGAGCTCTACGACACGGAAGCGGACCGGACAGAAAGTTCCAATCTGGCGGCAAAATATCCGGAGAAGGTCAAGGAAATGACTGCCCTGTATGAGAAATGGGCGGAGCGTTGTCACGTTGTTCCTCCAGATAAACTTCCACCTGAGAGAAAAATCATGGCTACCAAGAATGAGTAGTTGGACCTGCCAAAAAATTCATCAAACCAGAGAATCAACAGAGTTTAATGTGAACAGAAACATTGTTGATGATTTTTCATTACACATAATGCTAAGTGATGTATCCGGCGTGCTCGGAATTGAGGCGTGATGATATTTACGGTGTGGACCAGGCATGGTGGATACGTCACCGTTGAAGTGACATGTGAGTGTTGTTCCTTTTTGTCCTTAAAAAATCCACCAACAGTAGCTTGGCTGTGGTCCAAACATTTGTTTTCAGACTTTCACGAATTATCTTGCCGCCCACCTTAATTCTACCATAGTAATTACCATTATTGACGTATTGAATCAGGTTGGGCACTTTGGGAAACGAACGCCACTGTCCATCATGGGACAAGTGCTCATCCCGTTTTCGAGAGCTTATTTGTGTATCTCGATCTTGCATGGACAAATGCTACGGGATACAAAGAGGAGATAAGTAATACGCTCTAAATTGCAGTTGTAAGTTATTGGTAATTAACGATGCGCGAGTGGTGGAATGGCAGACACGCCAGACTTAGGATCTGGTCCCGTAAGGGGTGGGGGTTCAAGTCCCCCCCCGCGCACCATCTCTTTCCCCTGCCCCATTTGCCATTCATCATTTGTCCGTTACTTCTGCAATAACGGTTTCAGATGGGCAATGGAACGTTCTGCCTGTTCTATTGTTCCGCACTCAACAGAGAAAACGATGTCTCTCTTGATGGACCGGCAGATTTTGATAATATGAGCCCAATCAATAACACCATCACCACAAGCACATCCCACAGGAGTCCCGGTCACCTTGCCGCGTTCTCCCTCGGATTGCTTCATGGAAATATCCTTGGCGTGCAAATGGACCAATCTCTCGGCAACGTGTGAAAGCCATGAGTAAGGATCCTGGCCACTGAGGTAGCTGTTTCCTGTGTCAAAATTGATGCCGATCGCCGCACTTTTAACGAGGCCATAAATGCGGTCCAATCCTTCTGGCGTCTTACTGTATTGTTGGTGTGGTTCGAGCCCGATGCAGATGGAACGGGGGTAGGCGAATTTTGCGGCTTCCATCAGGGTGTAACGCATTAAGACATGGTCCTCGGCTTCGGTGGTCCACTTTGGTTTTGGTCCCTCATCCGTGTTAACGACCGGGGCTCCGCATTCTGCGGCAAAACGGATTGCCTGCTTCAAATATTCAACGCTCACCTCGGGTTTGCACAATGGTGTGTGTGCGGAGAGACCGGAGAGTTTTACACCAAATCGCTCGCAGGCTCGTTTGATCCTCAGGGGATCATCAAACATGGAAACGCTATGGAAGTAACCCGCCTCGCTAAGGAGTTCGCGCCCCCAGTGGACCATGGGTTCGACGTATTCATAGCCAAGTTCCGCTGCTTTTTCCACTCCCCATTCGAAGGATTTATCGTGGTGACGAACGAATTCGAGGTTAATTCCAAGGCTGACTTTACTCATAGAAACACTCTTTGGTTCAGGGTTTACTCCACTCTTGAGCACACTGGTCAAGCGCTTCTGCTGTCTTGAGCTCAGGATAAAGGGTTATCAAATAATTTAGCTGGAAACGGGCTCCACTCGGATAGGTCAATGGTGTCGATTCGAGCTTTTGCGTTGCTGAAAGATACGCAAACGGTGAATGCATGGAGAAATAATAGGAATCACCCCCTGCATTGGATGGATGGCCAAAAAGCGCCAGTGTCGCCGCATGGCCGGGACCATCAAAATGCACTGCCTCCCATTTATGCTGTGAAACATCTTGTTTGGTTCCGCTCAAGTCCGGCTTGCCACCTGAGAAAAAATGTTCGGCAACCGCGTCCAATGGTTGTTGAAAACGCATCCCCAATCCGTGGTAATTGGCTCCTTCCAGAACAACGTCCTTTTTGCCAACCTTGAATGCGGATTTCCACTGGAGTGCAACTTCGCGCGTCGTCTCATTGACAGAGAGGGTTAAGGTGCGCTGTTCCACCAAAAGCGCAGCCGAAGTTGTATCAGCAAGTAACGTATCGGATGGCAATATCCAATGAATCGTTTGTTGTATGATTGCCCGTGGAATTCCCATGGTATTCGTCCCCAAAATCGGTTTGGATGTGCGAATTACCCTTTCAATTCCATGGCCAGTTTGCTCCTCCCAGAAATTAGTGCCGTTGACTTTGATGGCATACATCAAACCGCGATGGTGAACATGGTCAGGGGGAGAATCTCGCAGAATATTATTCCCAGCCAGTGTATAAAGCTCCTTGACGTAAGGCTTGGATTTCTCCTTTGAAAAGGCATAGACCATGACTGGCTTGTCATTGAATGTGATCGTCCATTCATCGGATTTTCCCGTTTCCTTCACAGCAAGACCCGCATTCAAAACTCCAGTGGGTAACAGGAATGCGAGCGCAGATGCAAGAGCCACCCCAAAACAATGTTTTATTTTCATAATAGAAATGCACTTTTGAAAGGACCGGAATTTGGCTTAAAATAGGGTCCCTAACGCGGTTCTAGATTAAAATCCTCTTTTGGGCTTGATCGAACTGCGCCGTCTTCTTTTTCAAATAGGCTAACATGGCCATATTGAGTGCGGCTTGGACCTTGAGACCAAACTCAACATCGCTGACGGGTTTCTCACGTGACCGCACGCAGGAAAGAAAGTTCTTCCAATGCAATGGGGTGGTATCCGTCTTCATCCCCGGAACCACTTTACGTTCCCCTTTCTTGGGAATAATCGTGATGCTGGCAAAGCCACTTTCCCAGCCCCCCGCGTCCTGCAACGTAAGTGTGCCTTCATCACCACGGATGGCGGGTTCGCTTGTAAAATCGTTCATCAGGGTGCAAACCAGAGAAACAGAGACTTTTTCAGGATAATCCAGGCACATATTGAACGTGTCCGGCACTTCACGATCGTATGTTGTAAATTTAAAAATACCGCCACTGGCGATTGCCAGCGATGGAAAATTCAACCCAAGCGCGCTGACAAACGGAGTAAATACGTGAGGGAACAGATCCGTGCATGGGCCACCAGCGTAGTCTAGATACCGTCGCCAGCTAAAAAACCGTTCCACAGTGTAGGGGACCTTTGGGGCATCACCCAAAAAAGCCTCCCAATCCACATCCACTCCGGCCTTGGCATCGGGATCAGGAATGTGCATCCGCTCGCCCCAATCGCCATCGCGATAATATCCCGCCTGAACGTGGTAAATTCGGCCAATAGTCCCCTTTTTCACCAAATCCGCCACATTCATCCACGCAACACTCGAATTCCCCTGGTTGCCGACCTGTACGACCCTGTTCAGTTTCCGTGTTTCCTCGGCAAATTGTCGTGCCAGATCAAATTGTGTCCAGTGGCCCATCGGCTTTTCACAATAAACATCCTTGCCAGCCCGAATGGCGTCCAGGGCTTGCGGCACATGGTGACGGTCTGGCGTTGCAACGCACACCACGTCCACCGATGTGTCCGCCAGCAAATCTCCGTGATGTTTGTAGGGCTTGGCACCTGTCAGCTTGGCAGCTTCGTCCAATCGATAGTAACAGACGTCATTCACTGCAACGATCTGAAGATTCTCACCGGCCTTAATCAATTTTTGAACAACCGCAACATGAGACATTCCCCGTCCACCGTTTCCTATGAACCCCACACCAATGCGATCATTGGCACCTATAACGCGTCCTCTGGACACATAAGGAAATGCGCCAATCATGCCCAGCGCAGCAGCAGCGGTTGCGGTGTTACGAATAAATTCCCGGCGGTTGGATAAGCCAGTTTTTTCTTGAGTCGTTGTCATAGACTTTTCTTTGTTTTCTCCAATTTCGGTAGTTGCTTAATGATGATCATTTTTATCAGAAAAGAGGAGTGCTTTCTTTCAAAAATGCCTAGTGGGAAATTTTGAACATTTTTGTTTTCTGCAAAAATTCTCAGAACGCACAACTTGTGTGGAAAAAACAAATGAAATGGCTTGATTCTTGGGAGGAAATTCCTTCAATTTTACTTAAACCATTTTCCATGAACGAAATCACCCACTGCCAGCGTGTTCTAAAGCACTTGAGTAATCACCCCGTGGACCGTTTGCCGTTGATGCCCATAACGATGATGTTTGCCGGCGATTTTGCCCAGGTTCCTTACGGAGAATACTGTCAGGATCACAGCAAACTGGTGGAATCACAAATCAAAACCGCAGAAGAATTTGGATTTGATTATGTTTCGTGCATTTCGGACCCGGCACGGGAAGCAAGCGATTGCGGAGCCACTATCGCTTGGTTTGACAATCAGCCTCCAGCCATAGTTGAAGAAAAGGCGCTGCTGGCTGACAAGACCCAGCTGAGTCATTTGCTGATGCCCGATCCTCTGGGCGGAGGAAGGATGACGGACCGCGTGGACGCTGCCGCGTTATTTCGTGAAAAGTGTGGCAACAATTTTTTGATTGAAGGCTGGGTTGAAGGGCCTTGTGCCGAGGCAGCCGATTTGCGGGGAATCAACACCTTGATGTTGGATTTCTTCGACGATCCCATTTTCATCAAAGACCTTTTCGAGTTTGTGACCAAAATGGAGCTGTGCTTTGCGCAAGCGCAAATCAATGCCGGAGTTGATATCATCGGCATTGGTGACGCCGCCGCCTCACTCGTCGGGCCAGATATATATAATGAATTTGTACTTCCATACGAAAAACGACTGGTCGATGGCATTCACACCATGGGGGGGCTTGTGCGCCTTCACATATGTGGCAACACACGGCAAATTCTCAGAGGAATGGGGTCGCTAAAATGCGATATTGTGGACCTGGATTCCATGGTTCCAATGGCTGAAGGCCGGGCACAGATGGGCCCTGCTCAGGTTTTGCTGGGCAATTTGAATCCAGTGGCACTGCTTCGAAACGGAACGCCCGGGCAAATACTGGCCGCTGTCACCCAATGTCGACAGGAAGCCGGTTCCCGATTCATCGTTGGCGCAGGCTGCGAAATACCAAGAGGAACCCCATTCGAAAATGTAAAGACCCTTGCAACCGCAACAAAGTTATAACCGTTTGAGTTCCCCTCACACCATGCAATTTCTAAAAACGCCTGTTATTTCTTAAACCGGATCAAGTTGGCTGCAATCACTTCACGTGTCACTGGAACAATCTCGCCAGGAAAAACCATTGTTCCATCCATGACATATTGATGTTGTGAAATGAGCGCCGCATCCGCGTTGTAAAAACGAACCGCCTTTGCCAGCTTCTTGACATTCTTCACCTCAACCGCACCTACGATTTCATAGGGCCGGGACGGCAATTGAGAATAAATGTCAACTCCATCCACTCTTTCCACATACGACCCGGGACTTGTGGCCCAGTTTTGTTGTTGCCCAACGTAGGGACGGAAATGGTAATCCGTGCTGCATGCAGTCAAAGCAAAGCAAGCCAAAGATAAAAACAACAAATTTTTCATTTTCAAATCTCACACGTTCCAAATGGAACGCTGCATGTAGTATGCTCCCATCCAATCCTTTGGCAAGCCCCTGCCAGCTTGCTAAAAATGCACTATCAGAGCCACTTACATTTTGACTTTGCCCCCCCTTCCCCATATTCCCATGAAACATCTCTTGCCGAAAATCGGAAGCACCACCAACCCCTTGCACAAAAAAGCGCCCATCCAGAAAGATGGACGCTTTAAAAAACTGGCTTCTTCCAATTAGAGTTTCACACTGCTTCTATCACTCAGCCAACGGAAATCATCCTGTTGATTCCGAGGAATAGATGGAACCGGACTGCCACCATACTTTACTCTCACAACAGTGCTCTTGTTGCGCCATTTGTGAATTTCTGCGTGCCCATCTGCAAAGGAAAAACCTGCGGCTCCATTATGAAACGAAGCAGGAAGATCCCCCCACTGAGTTGCCACCTCACTTCCAGCAATCGGTGTTCCTAGGTCATAATAACCATCGTTAATGGAGTCTGGATGCTCCTCTAACATGACGCAAATCAAAGCTGGCTTCGGAATCGTCGTCACTTTTAAAAATTGCTTCCATCCCGTGTTAAACTCATTGACTCCCTTGTAAGTAACGTCAGATGTGCTTGGCGAAAAAAGCCCCAAAAACATATTCATTGAATAACTACGGGTCCTGGACTTTATAGACGTCTGCTTGGGCCCCAGAAACGTATCAGCAGGACACTTGTAGGCTTTGACTGACCCTCCCATGTAGCTTCCAAGCAACCCCAGTTTAAGCAGGGAGGGATCACCGACATTGGGATCGTTATCCCAGGACATGTTGTTCACGCACCATGTTCTGTAGGTCTTCCGACTTATTTCCGTATCAGTTTCAGTAACACCATAATTATTAACGCAAGCTTCTCTGTTATCAGTCGCATACATCAACCAAGCGTAGGTTATTTGCTTTCCATCGTTAATACAGATAATCCCCTGCGCTTTGCTCTTTGCAGAGGAAAGAGCCGGAAGCAACATGCTTGCCAGAATGGCAATGATGGCAATCACCACAAGCAATTCGATCAATGTGAATGCTTGTTTTGTATAAAACAGTTTTTTACATTTCATACGTTGTGCTCGTTCTGAAGGGTTTCAACAAACGCTACGTTTATTTGCTCATCCAATCAAGACAAATGAACCTGTTTTTTGACTGGAAAACAATGGGAAGAAGGTGGAAAGTAAAAGAGTAAATTTTTTGTGTCGTGAAAACTCAATTGTTCAAGTCAAAGATCGCCCAGGCATGTGTGGTATCCGCCCTGTTGATCGGAGCAAATACAATCATTGCTGCGGACTCCGTTTCCACCAACTCTACAGCCACCGTTGCCCCGGCTTCAACCAATGCAGTCGCCAGCACGACCTCCTCAAGCCATCAGCCCAAAGCGATGTCCACAACAAGAGAGCCAGCACAGTTGGTCCAGCCCAGTAAATCCCCGTCAGGAAAGCGTGTGGAAATATCCGGGGCTTTGGCTAAACCTGCCAAGGAAAAGGGGTTTCGAGCTGGTTTGCGCCGTTTTGGCAATCTTTTCAATCCTTTTGCTCCTGTTGATAAAACAGAAAAGAAAGAGGCGCCTTCTGATGCCTGGGTAGCCACTCTTGAACGCGAGAGAACCCAATCAATCCTTGCCGATGACAAGGGCGTTGGCAGACCTGAAATCAATCTTCTTTCCGTCAGTTGTCCTGACGTTCCAAAATAACTGTCGTATAGAGCTTTAATAAAGGAACCGCGATGCAAACGATCATCAAACACTTGTCCATCGCGGTTTTTTTATTATCTGCCCTCTCTTGTTCTGCTGACGAGGAAAACATCCTTGCCCCCGGGGCCAAGCTTCAGAAGCTAGCCAGTGGCTTTTCTTTCACTGAAGGCCCAACATGTGATTCTTCTGGCAATGTTTTTTTCACAGACCAACCCAACAATCGAATTTTAAAGTGGGATGCTGCCGAAAAGAAGCTGACCACCTTTTTGCAACCTGCCGGACGTGCCAACGGCATGTATTTTGATGCCACAGGCCATCTGATTGCCTGTGCGGATGAAAAAACAGCTCTTTGGTCCATTTCAACTAATGGCCAGCACACCATCCTTTTTGATCAATACGAGAATAAATCTCTCAACGGTCCAAATGATGTCTGGGTTCACCCCAATGGCGGCATTTACGTGACCGACCCCTTTTACAAGCGGTCTTGGTGGAACTATGAAAAACGTCCACAGGATGGGGAACACGTTTACTACCTCGCCCCCGGTTCAAAGGTGCTGAAGCGTGTTATTACCGACCTTCGTCAGCCAAATGGGATCATCGGAACACCGGATGGTAAAAAACTATTCGTTGCAGATATCGGGGATGGAAAGACTTTTGCCTACGACATTCAATCTGATGGCTCTCTTGTAAACAAGCAACTCCGCTGCCCCATGGGGAGTGACGGCATGACATTGGACAAGGCTGGGAACCTTTATCTGACAGGCAAGGGAGTGACCGTATTTGACCCAGCCGGCAAAAAAATCGCGCACATTGATGTTCCTTGTGATTGGACAGCAAACGTCAGCTTTGGAGGAAAAGACCATCGCACCCTATTCATTACAGCGGGTGATAGTTTTTATTCCATCGACATGCTGAATGCCGGTGCCAACGCGAGCAAATAGGACTTTCTGGCATCGTGCACGCTCCAATTTGTCTGGCATCCTTGGAGTATGACAGGTCATTGGAGGAATTCCGCATTTCCAATCCGTTATTTTGCCGTCAAATCAGCACTTTATAAGAATGAGGGAACTCCTTTTTTCACCATGTTTTCTGTTGCTTCATCCGTAATCCTTGGCATAGTGAATGCAGTGAGTGTGTTTGTGTGGCCTTCTCAACATGACGAATTATGAAACGTAAACAAACAAGTTCCTCAGAAAAGAAGTTGAAGAAAAATCCTCCAGCGAAATTAAAGGCACCCAAGACAAAAAAGGCAAAACCCCTTGCGACAAAAGTTCCACCGCCAGTCAAAGAAACCGTTTTTGCTCCAGCAAAGGCCCCATCAAACTCCATAGAGCGCCCAAGTTCAAAAACCACCGCCACTCCAATCATTCCCCAACAAGCCATCGCGCCAGAAAAGCCGCTGGCGTCAGTTAAAAAAACAACCGAGGATTCGACAAAAACGCCAACATCGATTCATATTCCATCCATACTTATGGAGGGGGATCATCCGCTGGTCGCATCCCATGCCAGCGGTCCGGGACAGCGTTATTCCCTCGGTCCAAAGCCTCCAACGGAACACTTCGCCCCATCAGAGGAGGAATTGCCCGAAGCCTATGGCACGATGCAGCTTTTCCTTACAGCTCGCGATCCTCACTGGCTTTATGCCGCCTGGGACCTGACCCGAGAGCAACTTAAAAAATTCAATTCCCTGTCAGCGCACAAGCACCTGATTTTGCGCGTCTATGCAACAAAGGATGCCGGGACTGTGATTTCGGAAATTCATGTGCATCCAGAATCGCGCAATTGGTTTGTTCCCGTTCCAACGGCCTCGATGGGTTACCTTGTGGAACTTGGTTATTACGACTCTGCCAACGCTTGGACAAATATTTCACTTTCGTCCCCCACCCTGACGCCCCCCGACACAGTTTCAGAAGACACAAATGTTCGGTTCGCCACCATTCCAGCAGACGTCTCGTTTGAGGAGATATTGACGACGGTCAGAAAAGTAATTCCACAGCAGCTTCCACTGATTGAAGCGGTCCAACAGCTCAGGGAACAAGGGCACGTCGACCTGCCGGTCGCGACCGAAATTCCACGCTTGGAATGGACTCCAGCACAAGAACAAGCCCTTGCAAAAATCGTCACTCTCGACCAGATCCGCAGGGTATGGATTGGCTCTCTCGAAATCACCGAGCTCGTACGCCGCCAATTAGAACAACAAGTCTCCTCCTTGACGGCGTCACAATTAAGCCGGCCAACCTCTCCCGGTGGTCCGTTGAGCAGTCTTTCAAGTCCCTTTGGTGGAATGCCCGCCAAGAGAAAGGGGTTCTGGTTCAATGTCAACGCTGAACTCATCATCTACGGAGCCACAGAACCTGATGCCAAGGTGTCAATTGGGGATCGCCCCATCCGGCTTCGCCCCGATGGCAGCTTCAGCTTCCGTTTTGCGTTGCCAGACGGGGAGTATTCGCTTCCAGCAGTCGCCACTTCCGCCGATGGCGATGATACACGCGCGGCGTCGTTGCAATTCAGTCGAAAGACCGATTACACAGGCATCGTCGGCAAGCATCCACAGGATGCCGCCCTGAAGCCACCAACACCGGACGCTGTTTCATAAGAGCACAAATTATTTTAACTGGAGGGGAATCTCCAATTCCTACTGTCAAGTGAATCCTTACACAAAAGCAGCCCAGTTTTTGATCCGACTTATCGGGTTGGGATTTCTTATTATCGGGGCGATTCTTCTTGCCGGGAATCTTATGCTCCAGTTTTCGGATCGCCCGGTGGACGGCCATTTCACGGGTGAAATCGTGCTGCTTCTCATCGGGCTGTTCATATTGATCACCAGCACTCGTTTTGCCAAATGGATCACCCGAAATTTGGACGATGACGAGTGATTCAATGGGGATAAATAAAAGCTGCAACTTTTTTAAAATCAAGGTAAACGAGGCTTGCACCAGAGGCAAATTTCCTGTTTGCTAAAGGCACCGATGCAAGGCCATTTTACCCTATTATTGCACGCTCACCTGCCCTTTGTGCGACACCCCGAGCACGAACGGTTTCTGGAGGAAAACTGGCTTTTTGAAGCCATCACTGAGAATTACATTCCTCTCATTCAAATCATGGAAGGATGGCTCAAGGATGGCATGAAAACACGCACCACCCTTTCCATTTCGCCGCCCCTCTGTGCGATGCTTCTGGACCCTCTGCTTCAGGAACGTTACCTTCGGCATCTCAACGGGCTCATTGACCTTGCGGAAAAGGAAATTCATCGCACCCATTGGGATCGAACATTCCGCGAACTTGCATGGATGTATCATCACCGTTTCTCAACCATTCGGGAAACCTATTACAGCTACGGATGCAATCTGGTTGGAGCATTTAGAAAATTCCAGGAACAGGGCAAACTTGAAATTGCCACCAGTGCAGCAACCCATGCGCTTCTGCCACTTCTGGCGAGCCACTCACAATCCATTCGCGCCCAAATCCTTACTGCGCGCGACCACTATCAGCAGTGTTTTGGGTGTGATCCTCGCGGCATTTGGCTGCCCGAATGTGCCTATTCACCAGCAGTGGAACCTGCGCTTCAGGAAGCAAACATTCGATGGTTCATCACTGACACTCACGGCATCATATTTGCCAATCCGCGTCCACGCTACGGTGTTTTCGCCCCGGTTTACACTCCCAATGGAATCGCAGCCTTTGGCAGAGACCTCGAATCAGCACGACAAGTATGGAGTAAGGATGAAGGTTATCCTGGCGATCCCAACTACCGAGACTTTTATCGTGATATTGGGTTTGACCTCGATTTTGATTATGTAAGCCCCTATTTACCAACCCCCGAGAGCCGTGGCTTTACCGGGATCAAATACCACCGCATCACAGGCAGCACGCAGGACAAACAACCTTACAACCGCGATGCTGCCCTTCATATGGCAGATCAACATGCGGGGCATTTCCTCCATGCCAGAATTGACCAGATGAATCGTCTGCTCTCCATCATGGACCGCCCCCCGATTCTCGTAACACCATATGATTCAGAACTTTTTGGCCACTGGTGGTATGAAGGCCCGGAGTTTCTGAACTATTTTGTTCGTAAAGCCTATTACGATCAAAAGACATTCACTTTTATCACTCCAAGCGAATACCTTCATCGTTACCCCACTCAACAAATTTCAACTCCCTGCGCCTCAAGCTGGGGAGAAGAAGGCTATTGGCGTGTCTGGCTCAATGAATCCAATCAATGGATCTACCCTCACCTTCAAATTGCTCAAGGCCGCATGACGGAGCTGGCTCGAAAACACCCCCAGCCAACCCCGCTTCAACTTCGAGCCCTTAACCAAGCCGCCCGGGAACTTCTCCTGGCTCAATCCAGCGATTGGCCTTTCATTCTCCGCACTGGCACCAGTCCTGAATACGCAAACAAACAGGTCTCCAGCCATATTTCACGCTTCACAAAGATATACGAGGAACTCACATCTCCTGGTGATCTCGACGAGCCCTATATTGCCCATCTCGAATGGATGGACAACATCTTCCCCAACATCAACTTCCATCTTTGGGCGTAGCAGAGAAAACGCACAATCAGAACAAATAACAGCAACATAAAAAGGCAATGCACTGTTGATCTAGATCTTCTAATCTGGTGCATCATCTTCTTCTTTTTGTGGTGAACTCTAATGATCGCGCATGGGGATTATTAGAAATGACCTTCCAAAATAACCTTTGGTATCCGCTGTAAGGGGAAAACCTTTGTATTCCATTTATCAGGTTGATAGACAACGCATTCTCACACAACAGCAGGGCGTGATAAAGTCCATTAATTCGTTATTGATATAATAACACTTATTTCATTATTCAAGATGTGAAATAAGAGAAAACGTTTCACACCAAGCTTCATGCCATAACAAACAACATTTCTTAATCTTAATAAACGTCTCTTTGGAAATTCTAACCATTTTTTGAGTAATTAAGAAAAAGACTTCACTTTTTTAGGGATTTTAATTACTAAACAAGCATGAACCCAAACCAACTACGTGGCGTGTCCCACGTTTCCTCTATTTCAAGAGAGACACATCCAGCAATCCCCATATCAAAAACAGCAAGAACTAGATTCTTGCCCATAACACGGCCTATGACTGCATTGGCTATCGGAGCCATGCTTGCCATTGCCAGCACCTGTTCGGCTCAAACGTATGCCACACTCACTGATGTCGGGGGTCAACCGGATGTCGGAAGTGATGACATTTCTCAGTTGAATACCGGCAGTGGAAGTCCTGACGGTCTCAATTACTATTTTGATAACAGCACACCCCCCGGACAAATATTCACAACCGGCAGCAATGCAAATGGTTATCAACTTACTTCACTCTCCATATTAACTGCGGGAAATAGCGGAAGTCTCCCCACGGCTGGGCAAGCTTACTATTTGCGCATTTATTCCATATCAGGGACCAACGCAACCTTACTTACAACCTATACATCCACAAATACATTCATCTTTCTGGACACCGACTGGCTTCAATGGACAGATTTGCACACCATTCTGTCTCCAAATGCCCAGTATGCCTATTCGTTTGCCCGTGCCTCATCAGGTTGGGAAAACATGGCCAACGTGAGTGGTAATCCCTACGCTGACGGGGAAGTCGCATTGATTCCCGTCAATGGAGGAGGAATTACAGTGGGCTCAAGCCATGACTTCGATGCCACATTCATCGCAGGTCTCACACCGATCACCTCGCTTGTCATCGGTTCCCCCACCTTTTCACCCTCTGTGTCTGTAACAGTGGGAGCAACAGCCACGGTCAGCGTGGTTGCCGCAGGTCCTGGCACATTGACGTATCAATGGCAGACAGATGGCGGTAATGGCGGGAGTCTCACTAATATTGGATCGGCCACAAGCAACTCCCTGGCCATCAACACCACCGGTTACGCTCCCGGTGCCTATCACTACGATGTGATTGTTGGCAATGGATCAACAACCCTGACAAGTTCAGTTGTCACCCTATCAGTTACACCTCCCGTCACCAGCGCTACGTTGACTGACATTGGTGCATCTGCCTCACCTCTAGCAAATGACATCACCCAATTAGTCGGTGGCGGAACACGTGACGATCTGAATTACTACACAGACAACGGTCCCAATAATGACAAGTATGCAGGCCAGACTTTCACGACGGGCACCAACTCTCAGGGCTATTACTTCACCACACTGGCATTCCAGACCGGCGGAGGCGGATCTAGTGGAGTGTCCACAGCTCAGGCGTATGATCTCTTCGTTTACAAAATCCAGGATGAAGCCGCCCTGCTGATGGCGCATTACACCAATGCAGGATTCTCTTTTGTTGATGGCAACTGGCTTCAATGGAGCGGTTTTAACCTAACGCTTACGCCAAACACAACCTATGCCTACGCATTTGGACGCAGTTCCTCTGGCACTGGGTGGGAAGCCTTGTCTGTCAGCCCAAACACAACCGACCTATATTCAGGGGGGCAGATTTGCCTCATTCCCGCTGAAGGCGGATCCCTAACCTATGGGACCACTGGCCTGTCAGACGCTGTCTTTGACATTGGGGTTCTCCCCATTGGCGTTGGACCAGATCCCAAACCTTATGCAGGAAGCATTACGGTTTCCCCCGGACGCATCATCTCCGCTGGTACACAACTCACTCTCACCCAAGCCGCCACAGGAAACAGCCCGCTTCACTTCCAATGGCAAACAGATGGTGGCACAGGTGGCACCCTGACCAATATCCCCTCAGCCACAGGAACCAATCTCGTGATTGATACAACCGGATGGCTTGCGGGTGCCTATACGTTTGATTTCGTTGTCACCAACGTCTATGGAACATCCAAATCCTCCACAGTAACAGTCAGCGTCTTGTATGACCAAGGAACAGCGACGCTCACAGATGTGGGTTCCACCGATCCTATTCCTGGTTCAGATGACATTTATCAACTGACGACCGGAAGCGGAAGTCCGGACAGTTTGAATTACTATTACGATAATAGTTCTCCGCCAGGACAAACTTTCACCACAACAAAATCCTCCATCCTTACGACATTGGCAATCCGGCTTGCTGGAAGTGCGGGAAATGTTCCCAGTGCTGGACAAGGCTACATTCTGCGCCTCTATAAAGTGTCCAATGGCAATGCCACACCGTATGCCATCTACGCATCGTCTGCGACAAACTTCACGTATACCTCCTCTGATTGGTTGCGCTGGAGCGATTTGTCAGTTCCGCTCAGTGCTAACACGACCTATGCCTACACCTTTGGGCGCGTGTCCACCGGAGCGGGCTGGGAAAACCTCGCCAACGTCACTGGTGATCTTTACTCTGGTGGCGAAGTAGCCCTGATACCTACAGGAGGCGGTGCCATTACCACCGGCAGCAGCCACTCTTATGACGCCACATTTGATCTCGGATTGGTCATCGCCGGACATCCAATGGTTTCATCGTTAATCTTTACACCAGGTCAAACCATTTATTCTGGGACACCCGTTACCGTGACAGCAAACGCCACTGGCACAGGCCCATTTACCTATCAATGGATGACTGATGGGGGTAGTGGGACGCTTACCAACATTCCCGGTGCCACGAACATCACTCTCACTCAAAATACAAGCACCTATGCTGGTTCGACGATCATCTTTGCCCTGCAAGTGTCAAATGCATCTGGATCCACCACTGTAAAAGGTGCTTTGGTTGTCAACGACGCCAGCGCCCCAATTTTGGTGACGGATATTCCATCCAACCTGTCAACATTTGCAGGCACAACATTGACACTCTCACCCTCATTCACGGGAACTCAACCAATCACCTATCAATGGCAGATAGCGAAAGGTGCAATTCCCGAAAATATCCCCGGACAGACTAATGTTACGTTGACGATAGCAAACCTCTCAACCAACGATGCTGGTGTATACATGGTTGTTGCTTCCAATTCCCAGGGAGAATCCTCAAGTTCAACCTGCACCGTGACAGTCTGGCAACCTCAGACAACCCCATACAACGTAAACTTCCAATGGCATTCCACGGAAGGGACTAATGATGTTGGAAATTACGCAGGCACCGGCATATCTGGGTTTGGCACAGGCACAACCTGGAACCAAGTTATTGGTCCATCCGCATGGTCTCCTGGCACTTATTCAAGTACCACGGGATTTAAAGATGATGGCAGTGTCGACACCGGCATTAGCTGGACTTTGGTGACTGGCGGAAGCTGGGATTGGACCAATTCTCCAACCATTGCACTGCTCGATTCCTCAGCCAGTTCATATGGAACGCAAACCTTTACGTTCTCACTGCCCAACGGACTCTACAACCTCGTGTTGTTCTCCTGTAACGGGACGGAAGCCTCCACCACCAACGGTGGCACAATCTTCACTGTCAACGGACAAACTCAGACTGCCTTGCCAACTCAAGACACCCAGTTTGTCCTTAACGACACTTACGTTGTCTTCACTGGACTCCAAGTCACAGATCAGACACTCACCGGAACATGGAGCCCTGTCACAGGCAAGAGCTATGGCAGCCTCAACGGTGCTCAGCTCCACTACGTTTCTCCCATTACAATTGTTTCTCTGTCCATCAAGCCTGTGTCAAAAGGACAGATTCAGTTGCAGTGGGCACAAGGCACACTTCAACAAGCCACAAATGTCACCGGGCCGTGGACATCCACTCAGTTGACATCTCCCTGCACAATCACCGCAGATGGAACACAAATGTTCTACCGGGTTAAAGTGCAATAATATGACTTAGGCCAGTCGGTCTTAAGGCCGATTGGTTTAAAAATCTCAAGGCTCGGACCACCAAAGGTCCGAGCCTTTCTTTTTTCAATTACAGCCCCCTCACTAAATCAGTAAAATCAACTTTGGGAGACTTGACACAATTCATTCTATCGACTGCAATCAAAGAGCTATGAAACAAGCAACCATCTGGCGACTTTTCCACGGATTACTTCTTCTCCTTGCGCCCGTTTTGGCCACAACCTGCATTGCTGAAAACATTGTCTCTCCACAAGCCAATACAAATCTGCCTTTAACCATAGCATCCCCCTGTTCCTATGCCGTTTACCAAAGGTCCGCTTCGAACGTTGCCATTGTCGGTATATCTGGAACTGTAAACAAAACGGCTGCCTCCGTGGAGGCCAAAGCAAGCCTCATGCAGCCATATGTCGAAGGACATGATGGGCATTCAACGGAATTTGTGCAGATTTGGACTGGTAACAGCACTGAATTCAAGGGGGCATTAACAATCCCAGCCGGTGGCTGGTATTCAGTCATCATAAAAGCCAAAGCTTCGGACGGATCACTCATCAGTCAGACAACAATAGACAAGGTCGGAGTGGGAGAAGTGTTTGTGACAGCAGGACATTCCTTTTGCTCGAATTGTCAGGGAGATAAACCGGGCAAATCAATGGACGATCGTGTAGCCACGTGTGTGGATTGGACTGATTCCCCATCTTTCCCCCTTAGATTCCGTCATTGCGATGATCCCCTCAGACCAGCCGATGGAGACAGAGCATCCCCCTGGCCCGCTGTTGGAGATGTTCTGGTGAGTCAGCTGCACGTTCCCATACTTTTCATCAGCACAGGTGCCGGTGGAACAACCGTTGAAGAATGGCGACGAAGCACTGAGAATCCAACACTCAATTTGCGGGGTTATCCCTGGTTGCGAACCACATTAACAAAACTCACCCCAGAAACTGGGCTCCGGGCAGTCCTCTGGTTTGGCAATGAAAATGACCTTTGGAAAGGCCCTTCACCTGAAGAGTTCAGTCGAAACCTTACCTCTGTCATCGCTCAAAGTCGGCTTGACTCTGGAAACCCACATTTACCGTGGTTAATCGCCTTCGATGCTTATTTTCCAGAGGTCTCAGAAAAATTGGGACCGTCTGAAAAACAAAAACGCAAAGAATTCATTGATCGCGGAACAGAGATCGTCCTTGAAACTGTCAGCAACACTTTCGATGGGCCTCAAACTGACGATCTGGGCCCTGAATTTCGACGATCTGATGGAGATCATTTCAATGAAGCGGGAGTCAAACAACTTGGAATCCGGTTTGCCAGAAAAATTACACAAACGTTTTTTCCCCAGCCATTGCCAGCACCGCAGGCTCCTCGATTTTAGACTGGTCACCATGAAACTGCGCTTACTGGTGTAAAAACACTGGCTTGCCTTGTGCATCAAAGCCACTGAGTCTTTCGATCCAATTAACAAAGGCCATTTTTACCCCCGCCAGAATACAATCACAGTTGTTGATTATCCCTCTGATGTGATTGACTGAATTTTTCTTTATTCGATGAAGACAAGACACGAACTTGTTCTGGCGCCATAAAACCTTCAGAAGGCTGTCCTAATTTTTAAAAATCGCAGAACCTATTTTTTCTTTTTAGATTCGTGGGATATTCGCAATGCCATGCCGTTGACCAACGCCGTTGCAACTTTCACATGCGCTTTACGTAGAATCCGATCGAAGGTCTGCCGCGACACCCGCATGTGCTCGGCGGCTTCCACATGATAGAGCCCTTGTAAATCGCCAAGTCTGATGGCTTCAAGTTCATCTGCCCCCAAGAGAATTTCATCCAAGTCGCATAGAGGAATCCCCGCAGGTTTGTAATAATCTGCAGGCGCCTTGTGTGCAATTCTTCTGGGACACTCCGGTCTGGACATATCAATAATCAAGACTGTCAACAGTCTCAAAATTTTTGAATCCACTCAAAAAGCAGCAGCATGTGCCAAGATTTCGGATATTTCTCAACGTATTCGAATTCGCAATTTTCTTTGCACGCTTCATTTTCATCTACGCTTTGCATCTGGCCAATCCACTTAAAATCTCTTCCTTTTGCAGATTGCGTCCGATGAAGATCATTTTTGTAACGCGCTTTTCATTTTTCCATGAATTGCCCAACGCTGCATTAAATTGGTCGTGAACACCTTGAAAAATAAAGCGTTCCTCCACTCCACTGAGTGACACAACTCCTTTTGCACGAAAAATGTTTTCTGAATGGCGTAGAACATACTCCTCCAGCCAGGCATAAAGAACATTGGCGGTATAACTGTCCTCGGTTTGGATGGCAACAGTTTGAATTTCATGAGGCGCATGTTCGGGACAAATTCTCCTGCCGGTTGCGCCCCCCATACAGCCATCCACGGACTGCTCAATCCGTTTGAAGTTGAATCCCCCCACATTGAGAATTTCATTCAAATCGACTTCAGCATTCTTGCATTTCAAGTAATTTGCCGCGCTGTTGATGGAGCACAGTTTTTCGAGCACCTTGTCGATTTTTTCCGGCGTCACAAGATCACATTTATTGACAATAACCACATCCGCATAGGCAACCTGTTCCCGAGCATGTCCATCTCCGCCCAGGTGTTTTTCAAAGTTCTGGGCGTCAACCAACGTGACAATCCCATCGACATTCATGAATACAGTAAGTCGAGGATCTGACAAAATGAAATAGGCCATCATGCCAGGATGAGCAACGCCAGTGGATTCAATGATCAGTCGATCATATTTTTCACTCGATTCGGCCACACCATTCAGAAGCTTCATGAACGCTCCACGAGTTTCGCAACACGATCTTCCAAGAACTACATCAAGCCGCGCGGGAGCGCCTGTGCCAAGAAGTGAATCGTCAATGGGAACTTCTCCTAGCTCATTTTCAATGATGGCAATGCGCCCATACCTTCCATTTGCCGCAAGAATCCGTTTCAGCAACGTGGTTTTCCCTGAACCGAGAAAACCGGAAACGATGGTGACCGGAAGTAATTTTTCTGCTTGTTCACTCATGACAATCATTAGCGTAGGCTCGAAGGTTTTTTGCGTAAAGATTATTGTGGGCTTATGCTCATAATGAATTTGAAATTGATCTTGTAGGAACCACCCATTTCCTTAAAAGCCATCCAGCAAAAAAAATCGTCATTGGGGCAACTTGATCGGTAATTATGCTCAAATTGTCTCATTTCAACTGAAGTAACAGGTATTTTCCCCCTTTGGACGGTCCGTTTACCCACTTTTGGGTTAGAATGGTGCCAAAAAACGCCATTCTTTAAGCTGCGCTTGAGTCGCATGGGTATTTGACATAAATTTTCCACCGCATGAATTTGACACTGAATGAACAGGTGGCACAGACAGCCTCCTGGATTAGCAGGTTGCGAGAGGAAATCGCCCATGTAATCGTGGGACAGGAATCACTAGTAGACCGCTTACTGGTTGGATTGCTTGCCAACGGCCACGTCCTGCTCGAAGGTGTGCCGGGACTGGCCAAAACGCTCTCTGTCCGCACATTAGCCACGGCTGTGCAGGGCAAGTTCAACCGTATTCAATTCACCCCCGATCTGCTTCCAGCCGATATCGTCGGCACATTGATTTATAATCCACAGGATGGCAAATACCGCGCCACGCGAGGCCCCATCTTTGCCAACTTCGTTCTTGCGGATGAAATCAACCGCGCTCCAGCCAAGGTTCAAAGCGCCTTGCTCGAAGCCATGCAGGAGCGACAGGTCACACTAGGCGGCGAAACCATGAAGCTGCCTTCGCCATTTCTCGTCCTGGCCACTGAAAACCCGATTGATCAGGAAGGCACCTATCCCCTTCCTGAAGCGCAGGTGGATCGTTTCATGTTCAAGGTAATGCTGGATTACCCCACGGAGGCCGACGAGCGCAAAATCCTCGATCGCATGGCATTCACCAGTCCCGAACAGCCTGTCAACCCGGTGATTTCGCTGGACGACATCCTCGCCACGCGCAAGCTGGTGGACCAGATTCACGTCGATGAAAAAATCCGTGATTACATTGTAAAAGTGGTCTTAGCCACACGCAAACCACAGGATTTCAAGCTGGATGTGAAACATTTCATCCAGTTTGGAGCATCCCCTCGCGCAACAATCTACCTTACCCTTGCCTCAAAAGCCTGGGCACTGTTGCAGGGGCGAGAGTATGTAATCCCCGAGGACGTCAAAACAATCGGCCTTGATGTGCTGCGTCATCGCATCATACTGACCTACGAGGCAGAAGCTCAGGCGGTGACAACAGACACAATCATCAAGCAAGTGTTCAACGCCGTGCCAGTGCCATGACTCTCTCCGAACTCCTTGCATCCGTCCGCCATGTGGAAGTGCGTACAAACCGTCTTGTGAACGACACGATGGTGGGCGCCTACCTTAGCCATATCAAGGGCCGCGGCATGGATTTTGAGGAACTCCGTGAATACATTCCCGGCGACGATGTGCGCGACATCGACTGGAATGTCACCCATCGTTTTGGGCGTCCGTTCGTCAAACGATTTCGTGAAGAACGTGAATTGACCGCCGTGTTAGCGGTGGATATTTCTGGGTCCTCCAGATTTGGCTCGGTCGATCGTACAAAGCGCGAGTATGCAACCGAGGTTGCAGCAACGCTCGCAATGTCCGCGACAAAGAATGGGGACAAGGTGGCTCTGTTGCTGTTCACAGAGGAAGTGGAGTTGTTTGTTCCACCGCGCAAAGGTCGTCGGCACATCCTGCGCATTGTCCGGGAAATGCTCGCCCACCAGCCGCGACACCGTGGAACTAATATTTCGCAGGCGCTGAATTTTCTCAATCATGTGCTGCACCGACGTGCAATGGTCTTTCTGCTGACGGATTTTCTTCACTCTCAAATCGGCAGCAAAAGCGGCATTACAACCGCCCATGATTTCATTGCCGAACTGGGGCAGACCAACATTCGACACGATGTCGTCTGTCTGCACTTGCACGACCCGCGCGAAAGCAAGTTGCCCAACGCCGGTTTAGTGACAATCGAAGATGCTGAAACGGGTGAACTGTTGGAACTGGATTCACAACGCCAATCCGTCCGAGACCGCTTTGCCTCCACAAATGCTGAACGTCTGGCAGAATTGGACCTTGCGCTAAACCGCACCGGAGTTGACACGCTGCGCCTTAATCTCACGGAACCCTATGCTCCAGCATTGCAGAGGTTCTTTGAAATCCGGCGCGGACGGAGGCGAGGGTAAAATGTTCATCCTTGCACTCACTCAATCACCGAGAGAGGTGGGAATGTCAAAAGTGTGGAAGCTTGGAGGACTTTTCTTATCCATCCAAACGTTAAGGGCAAACGCACAACCCGTTCTGGATTTGCCTCCACTTGCTCCGCCACAACAGGAAATTCCGCCAACATTTTGGGAACTCCATGGTTTTCAGGTGATCATTCTGAGTGTTCTTCTGTTGGTGCTGACTGGCATTGTGATTTGGCTGTTCATGCGTCCCCACAAATCAATACCATTACCGCCCGCAACCCTCGCCCGCAATGCCCTGAGCAAATGGCAAAACCAGCCTGAAACCGGCAAAGCCCTGAGCGAGATTTCCCAAGTTTTGCGCAATTACATGATTACGGTCTTTGGGTTGCCCGCTGGAGAACGAACCACGACAGAGTTTGTCGTAGAGTTGGCTGACCACCCCCAAATCGGCCCGGAATTGGCCCAATCTCTGGCTGCCTTCTTGAACGAATGCGATCGGCAAAAGTTCTCTCCGGGCAAGACGGTTGCACCAATCAACGCCGTTGCCCGCGCATTGGAACTCATCGCACAAGCCGAGGCCCAGCTTCAACCACCTGCACCTGGACAGATTCCAATGAAGAATAACGCTGACAAGCAATCAATTTAGCTTTGGCGATGTACAACGAACTTGAATTTCAATTTCCGTGGGTGCTGATTCTGCTGGGCTTGCTCCCCTTATATGCGCTGTTGCGTGGCAAGGTTGGCCGGCTTTCGGCACTGGTCTTCTCCAGCGCGGAAATTGCCCGTGCGGCAGGAGCCCAAGCCCGTGCTGCTGCCGGACGTTTTATTATCTTCCTTCGACTTCTGGCCGTGGCATTATGCATCATTGCCCTTGCTGGACCCCGTTTGGCTAATTATCACGTGGAAACTGAAACCCCCGGCATTGACATCATGCTTGTTGTCGATCTTTCCTGGTCCATGATGGCGGTAGACATGGGCAAGCCTTCAGAAAAACTCTCTCGTTTTACCATAGCATCCGATGTTCTCAGAGATTTTGTGGCCAAGCGCCCCAATGATCGCATTGGCCTCATTTCCTTCTCCGGTGTGCCATATCTTGCCAGTCCCCTCACCCTGAACCATGCGTGGCTGAATGAAAATCTCGCGCGTTTGCACATTGGCATTATTTCCGATCTCGGGACGGCCATTGGAGACGCTGTGGCCGTTGCCGCAAAGCGACTTCAAGCCGTGCCCAATAGCAAAAGCCGGGTCATGATTCTACTGACCGACGGAGACAACAATGTCGGGAAGATTGATCCCCTTCCAGCCGCTCAACTCGCTGCTGCCTTGGGCATCAAAATCTACACCATTGGCATCGGCATTGAACAACCATGCAACCTCCCCAAGTTTGATCCCACAACGGGTAAACTACTGTTGGATCCAAACGGCAATATCATTCCCACTCTGATGTTGCAGCCCGCAAACTACACTGTTCTCGGCAAAATGGCAGCGGTTTCTGGAGGCCACTTTTACCGCGCCACCAACCGGCGTGAATTGCAAAATATTTACGATCAGATTGACCATTTGGAAAAATCCGAAGTCAAATTGCGCCGTTATGCAACCTACCACCCCCTGTTTCAGTGGCCGTTGCTGGCAGCTTTGGCATTGCTCGGAATGGAAATGATATTGATTCACACGCGCTACCGTCGAATACCTTGATAAAACATGAATCCCGGCTTCCATTTTGTTGATCCGCACTGGCTCTGGCTTGCAGTGCTTGGGCCGGTTTTACTCGCCGGGTTGCAGATATATGCCGCCCGTGCCCGACGACGACAACTGGACCTGATGGCATCCCCCCACTTTGTCCGTCAACTTACGGCTTCTCACAGCCCCATGCGACGGCGAATCAAGGAAATTCTTCTATTGCTCGTTTTTGTATTTGCCGGTCTGGCGCTGGCGCGCCCGCAATGGGGTTCGGTCACACGCCAAAACCACTGGCTGGGGGAAGACATCATCTTTGTCATGGACTGTTCGTTGAGCATGACCACCACCGATATACTCCCAACACGCATGCAACGCGCCAAATATTCCGTGCTCGATTTTGTCAGGCGCCAAAGTCACGGTCGCGTTGGCCTGGTGGCCTTTGCTGGCAGCGCCTTCATTCAATGCCCGCTCACTTTTGACAACGGTGCGTTTGAGGAATCGCTCATGTCTCTGGACGAAAAAACCATGGCGATTCCGGGAACAGACCTTGGCCGCGCTCTAAACGAGGCCTATCAAGCCATGGATAAAACCAGTCGCCATAAAATGGTTATTCTCGTGACCGATGGCGAAGATTTGGAAAACTCCGGGGTAACCGCAGCCCGCAGACTGGCCACCAATAAAGTCGTTATATTCACTGTCGGCGTGGGCACTCCTGCTGGAAAGGAAGTCCAGATCGTCAATGCCGCCGGTCAAACCGAATTGCTTCGAAACGCTCAAGGTGAAATCGTGCTCAGCCGACTGGACGAAAAAACACTTCGCACAATCGCCCAGGTCACCGGAGGCAGTTACTACCCGCTTGGTCCCCTTGGCGATGGTCTGATGCATGTCGGTGCTGCGATGCAGGAAGTGGACGTCGCCAGTGAATTGCGCCAGACAGACCGTCAGGGCGTGGATCATTTCTATTGGCCTCTCGCTGTGGCACTGGCTGCCCTCGTGCTGGAATCCCTGCTCGGCACCCGCCGCAAACCCGCATCCGTCGCATGAACTCCGCTGTCATCTCCAAATCCACCACTAATTTCATATCCCGGATTCCAGCATTCGGGTTCTTAATTGCATTACTGGTGCTGGTTTATTTAACGTCCGCATCTGCTCAAACCAACGCTCCAATCACGGCACGTGATTTTTTTAACGCCGGCACCCGGCTTCTTGGCGAAAAGAAATATACTGAGGCCGAAAAGATGTTTCAAACCGCACTGACAATTCAAGATGAACACATTCAACCTCCATCCCTTTACAATGTTGGTCATGCCCGTTTTGCCGCTGGAATGGAACGACTAAAAAAAGGTCCCGATGCGCAAAAAGCAGGCAATCAAGGACGTAACGCGCTTGTCATCGGCGACCAAGTTATCCACGATACGGACTTACTACTAACTTACACAAGTAAAGTCACATCAGAACCAAATTCCCAATCGCTTCCGCCAAAGCTGTTGGAAAAACTGGTGGACTCCTACTTTCGGGGGCGAGGCGCTCGCCGCAATTTGCGTGAAGCAGAAAAAGCCCTCTCTGCCGCCATGGAAACCTATGGCAAAACCCTGGAACAATGGCAGCGAGCATCGGATGATTTCAAAGGCGCTGCCGAAATGGCCCCCACTGATACCAATGCCCTCTACAACGCAAAAGTGGTAGATCAAGGCATCGCCCGGCTTTTGGACAGTATTCATAAAATGCAGGAAATGCTGGGCCTTATAAAACGTCAAAAACAGGATCTTGCCGGCATGATGGCAAAGATCAAAGGCATGGTTCCCGCGCCGAATGCCCCTCCCGGCATGAATGGTGAAGATGACGAAGACGATCAAGGCATGAAGCCGGAAATGCTCACCGGTCAAAAGGAAAAACCAAGTCAAGAAGGCGATCAGATGCAAACACTGCCTTCCCCAGACCAAGCGGAACAACTCCTCAATGGGTTGCCGGTGGATGGCACCCGGCGTTTGGAAATGAGTGGCAAGGAAGGCAAGCCACTCAAGGATAACAAAGGCCATACCTGGTAAAACACCTAACAAAGTCATGCCCTCCAAACCAGCCATTGCAGAATTCGCCACTTTCAGCCGAAGTAAAATCTCACACTTCGTCCTGTGTCTACTCACGCTCATCACCTTTTTCCCCTCTCTTGGACTCTTCGCACAGACCCCCACGCGAGTTTCCCCTGGCACCCAGATTCAGCTTCAGGTAGCCCAGCCGACCGTGGACAAAACAATTCCCGTAACTGTAACGGCTGTGTTCGATCCGCCCACAATCACCGTTGGTGAAAAAGCTTTTTACCGCGTGAGCTTTACCACCTCCGAATCTTCTGTGAACTGGCCAGAACAAATTCCCCTTCCAGGCGGTCTGCAACTGATTTCCAAACACACTGGTCAGATAACTGAACTGCGGATTGATCAATATCGTCCACTTGCCGCCTTTGTTTATGAAGTAACCGCGCCTGCCGCCGGACGCGTTGTCGTTCCCAGTTTTACCGTCAACGTCTCCGGGGTCCCCACGCTTGTGCCACCAGCAACCTTGGATGTGGTTACCAACCGCGGCCTGCCATCACCACGGCGACTGCGACTGGATATTTCCGCCACCAACATTTTTCTGGGCCAGCCTTTCCATGCCCGCATCATCCTCCAATACGCCCCAGGTCAGGAAAACGAAGCTTTGCGTGAAATAGACCTCTCTGGAAAAGGTTTGATGGTAGACAAGACGCAAACACGCCTCTCCATCGAACCCCTCAGCCTTGACGGGAAGGAAGCCAGAACCACCTTGATCTGCGAAATGCTCGTGACCCCAATCAGCGCTGGATCATTGAAATTTTCAGCACAAGGTTTTACCGCAGGCCATGAATTCACATTTCCCATGGTCATTCATGGCCCAGTCAATATTTCTCCAGGTCCGCCAAAATACGAGCTGCTGATATCCGATCCCGTGCAAATCAACGTGCGCCCGCTTCCTGTTGAAGGCGAATTGCCCGGTTTTACCGGAGCCATCGGCAATTTTACTGCCGATCCTCCCCACCTTTCAGCCAGCCGTGTCCACGTGGGCGAGCCGATCAAGCTCTCTTACACCATTCATGTTCAAGGTGACCTTCCCCATTTTGCTCCACCGGCTGCCCCCGTCTCCAGTGAATGGCAAATCATAGAAGATCCCCCGCCAGCCACGAGCTTCACCCTCATTCCACTCACGGATGAAACTCATGGAACCCCGGCGATTCCATACAGTTTTTTTAATCCGAAATCGGGTAAATATGTCAATCTCACCATTCCCTCCCTTCCTGTCATCGTAGTTGGGGAAAGCCTGCCAGCAGAATTATCAATGGTCAGCACCAACGACACCAAGGAAGTTCGCCGAAAACTAAGTTCTCTTGCTACCATGCCTGGCAAATCCGCACGCACCCTGCGTCCCATGCAATTACAACCCCATTTTATCATTCTATTCCTGCTACCCGTCATCGTGCTGGCACTGATATGGCAATGGGATCGCCATCGCCAATTTCTGGCAGCCCATCCAGAAATTGTCCGCCGTGCCAAGGCTCGTCGCGCGTTGCGTCGTCAACATCAGCTACTCCAACAAGCCATATCCGATGGCAATGTGACTGCATTCATCCACCACGCAGCAGATGCTTTTCGCATTGCCGCCGCTCCACATTATCCAGCGGAACCCAAGGCCCTGACCTGTGCTGATATTCTGGCCCAATTGCACGAACCATCTCTTCCTCCTCATGCAGAGGATATCGTGCGCCAAGTATTTGCCGCAGACGACGCCCACTACTCCGTCCCCCCCATCAAACCATCAACAGAACTGCTGGCATTAAACGCCGGTGTTCAATCTGTCCTGCGGGAACTGGAGGAAAAACTATGAACACCAGGACAGAATTGAAGTGGAAAATTTCAGTCGTTCCATGTTCAACCATCGGAAACAAACAAAAAACAATGCCCTTCCTTTATAATAAGTATTTATATTATTTCAAATATTTACTTTTTACTGCATCACGACTTTTTCATCTCAACAAAATCACCCCCATCATACTGTCACTCCTGTTCGCTACACTGGGCATTTCAGTCTCAAGCGCTGCAACAAACAACAACGCCTTCACCAGAGGAATGGAATTAAGCAGGTCCGGACAATTTCCGGAAGCCGCAGCCGCATTTGAGTCCGCCGCCAAGAATTCCCCATCCGCCGGCGCATTCGTCAATCTGGGACTGGCAGAATGGCAGCGGGGCCACGCTGGTGCCGCCATCGTTGCCTGGGAACAAGCTCAATGGATTGATCCCTACAACCCCCAGGCAAAATCCAACCTTGAATTTGCCCGCGAAGTGACTCAAGTGGACGCCCCCGCCTTAAAGTGGCACGAAATTGCCTCCTCTTGGTTGTCTCCAAACGCTTGGATCTGGCTTGCAAGTGCTTCACTCTGGCTGGCCATTGGCATGATGGTTTTGCCGGGCATTCTCTGCAAACACAAGGCAAACTGGCATCAATTTTTCGCTGCGGTTGCCTTTGGCATCTTCCTGTTCAGCCTTGCTTGTAACTACGGAGTCATCAGTCGAACCAACATCGGATTTGCCCTAAAGAAAAACGTCCCATTGCGTCTGACTCCCACCCACGATGGCGAAATCATTTGCACCTTGGCGCCAGGCGAACCCTTACGCTCCATCCGCTCACGCGGACAGTATTGCCTTGTTCAAACAGCAGGAGCCTCAGGCTGGCTCCAGACAAACGAATTTCGACTGGTCTGTCCTCAAAAATAACCATCCTTAAAAATTTGTTAATTGAGCTGTCCCCACGGAACCCCGGGCCAAGGTCAAAAATAATCTCAATCTCTCCCCCCAACCACAAAGGGGTTTATTAAGGCAAGTTAAAGCCAGCGTCTTTGACAAGAACAATTTAAATTTCTGTTAAAAATTCATATTGTTTACTGGATATGTCTAAATACAGCGGGAGACAATCCCAGGACATTTTTAAAAACTCGGGAGAAATGAAATGGATCTGCAAAGCCTGTTTCCTCTGCAACTTGTTTGATCAATGCTCCGGCAGACTGTAACCGCTGGGCCGCATAATTCATTTTGAGCCGCAACAAATATTGATAGGGCGTTTGCTGGTCGTATCGATGAAACAGACGGCATAAATAAGCGTTATTTGCATGACATTCCAGCGCAATTTGCTCCAATGTGCGCAATCTTAGAAAATGCTTTTCTATATGAGCACGGCAATGTCGATAAGTTGCAAAAGCCAGTGTTTCGGCACCTTGAAATGGAGCCGATGCCATTTCAATTTTCTGAATCAAACATTCAAGTAGCATCCGGCAAAGACGGTTACCGTAGCGTCCCCCGTGCAATCCCACATCAATGATTTCATCGAAGATTGAAGACAGCGTATTGGGGGGATAAACCTGTGCCACACTCCCCAGAGGCATTTGGCATGAACGCAAGAGTTTTGACGCTTCCGTTCCTGTAAAATCCACAAAATATTTCACCAGTGGATCATTCTTTTTTCCAACAATATGATGCGGGACCATGGGACCATATGAAAAGAGCCGTCCGGATTGTAATACGTGTTCGCTTTTTCGTAATTGCAGGTTTCCACCACCAGAAATGACATACTCAATGGAATAGTATGGGAAGTTTTTACGTCGAATCTCATATTCTGATGCACAGTGCTCCAATCCACCACATACAACTGCAAGTTTAGTACTCCGATCTGGCTGGAGGTTTATATAAAACCGGCGTGCCTTGGAAACTTGGGGTGAAAAAAAAGTTGGTTCGGAACGATCGTCATGTTTTGAAGGATTTTTCATGGGAAAAGTCAATTTTATCCATGCATTAGCCAATTATAGCCATTCAGACTTCATTCTGTCCAAGTTAATGTTCACAACAAACATTACAATCGTGCGCTGATCCAAAAGCCTGATGTGTAAAAACAATTGTAGAGTTTTATGAACGATCAGAAGCGTTTAATTGAAAAAGACCTTCCAACAAAGAAGGATGACTTGATTGTCATTACGGGTGCCGGAGGATTCATTGCTGGGAATTTGGCCCTTTATTTTCACAAAAAGGGATTCACTAACATCCGGGCAGTCGACAAAAAGCCACTCTATGAATGGTATCTGCACGTTCCTGGAGCCCAAAACCTGTGTCTGGATGTCAGCAAGGAAGACAATTGCCGTCGCATTTGTGAAGGGGCAGTAGAAGTTTATAATCTGGCTGCCGACATGGGGGGAATGGGGTTCATTGAACGGTTCCGCATCGAATGTCTGCGTTCAATTCTGATCAACACAAACATGATCGAATCTGCGTATCGAGCCGGTGCTCAACGCTACTTTTTTTCAAGTTCCGCCTGCGCCTATAATACTCTTTTACAGAAGGATCCCAATGTGCGCGCCTTGAAGGAATCAGACGCTTATCCAGCGATGGCTGAGCGCGGTTATGGATGGGAAAAGTTGATGAGCGAAATGTTTTGTCAGGAGTATTGGCAGGAGCGCGGAATGAAAACATTCATCGCACGATTTCATAATGTCTATGGTCCACATGGGACATGGGATGGCGGGCGCGAAAAAGCCCCCGCGGCATTGTGTCGTAAAGTGATTGAATCCATCGAAAAGGGAAATAATAACATCACGATTTGGGGAGATGGCAGTCAAACGCGCAGTTTTATGTATATCGATGATTGTGTGCTTGGGATTGATAAAATTTCTCATTGTGAGCGCTTGATCGCAACACCAATCAATCTCGGTTCAAGCGAACTTGTGTCCATCAACGGACTTCTTTCAAAAATTGAAAAAATCGCTGGTGTCACAATGAATCGCGCATACGATTTAGCTGCCCCAAAGGGAGTTGCCGGACGTAATTCCGACAACACTTTCATCAAGGAGATTTTAGGCTGGGAGCCAGATACAACGCTGGATAAAGGGCTCACTGAAACATTCCATTGGATTTACGGAGAATATAAAAAACGTGCTTTGGGGCAACGTATTGGCATTGGCTAAAATTTCTTGCTGGTGTGCAGTTGTTCATACTTTATCATAACAGCCTCACAGAGTTATCAAAAAATCAAAACCTCATACAGTTTATGTCATTTCGATTTCTTTTTGCATTGTCATTGATTACCACGGCATCAGCGACCTCCCTGTTCGCGCTCTCTGATGCTGAATTAACAATTCCCATTGCCCAGGGCCCATACAAGCCAACAATGGAATCTTTAACGAACTATCATTGTCCAAAATGGTTTCGCGATGCCAAGTTTGGAATATGGGCTCATTGGGGCCCTCAAGCTGTTCCGATGGAAGGCGATTGGTATGCGCGCAACATGTATCAACAAGGTTCCCGACAATATGAAGACCACCTAAAGCGTTGGGGACATCCATCCACCAACGGGTGGAAAGACATCATCCCGATGTGGAAAGCGGAGAAGTGGGACCCGGAAAAACTGATGGAATTGTATAAAAAGGCCGGGGCCAGATACTTCGTAAGCATGGGAACGCATCATGATAATTTCTTTTTATGGAACTCCAAACTTCACAATTGGAATTCTGTCCAAATGGGGCCAAAACGTGACGTTGTGGGAGAATGGCAGGCTGCCGCAAAAAAGAATGGATTACCCTTTGGTGTTTCCGAACACTTAGGCGCCAGTTTTACCTGGTTTCAAGACTCGCATAAGTCTGATTCCAAAGGTCCAATGGCAGGCGTCCCCTACGATGGATCAAATTCCAATTTCTGGGACCTTTACCATTTCAAGGCAAATACGAACGACACAGACTGGTATAGTAATGATCCACGTTGGCATCAGCAGTGGTTTGATGAAATCAAAGAACTGGTGGAAAATTACAAACCGGATTTGCTTTACAGTGATGGCGGAGTGGCGTTTGGCACCTCAAACGTTGTTGGTCTGAGTCAAATCGCAAATCTTTACAATTTGAGCGCCAAAGTAAATGGCGGTAAAAGCCAGGCCATATACAATTGCAAACAGGTTTCAGATGGCCGATGGGTTCAGGATTACGAACGTGGCGTCAGTGGTGGCATTGATCCCTATCCATGGCAATGCGATACTTCAATTGGAGATTGGTTTTACAATAGAAATTGGAAATACCAGCCTATCAATTGGACTGTGACAATGCTGGTGGACATCGTCAGTAAAAACGGGAATCTCTTGTTAAACGTGGTGTTGCGCCCGGATGGCACCCTTGATCCAGAAGTTGAAAAAATGCTTCACCAGTTGGCAGATTGGACCGCGATAAATGGAGAAGCGATTTACGGAACCCGCCCATGGCTTGTTTACGGGGAAGGCGTTGTAAAACCCAAAGGAGGGATGTTTAGCGAGAAGTTCAATTATTCAGCCAAAGACATTCGCTTCACAACAAAAGGGAAATACTTCTACGCAACAACGCTAGGCTGGCCATCTGATAGAAAAATCACAATTCGTTCGCTGGCAAAAACGGATGATTCAAAACAAAACCACATTCAAAAAGTGGAGTTGCTTGGACACAAAGGAAAACTGCATTTTACGCAGACCAAAGAGGGGCTGAGTGTGGAAATTCCGTCTGATGTCAAAGATTCCATAACCTGCTCACTTCGCATTATAGGCAAAAACCTTGTGCCAGTGCCTGTGCCAGAAATCACTGTTCAAGTTTCCCCAGATGCAAAGGGTTGTTTCACCTTGAATCCGAGTTCCGCCAAGTTACACGGATCTACAATCCAAGTGGAGGAACGCGGTGGTAAGGAAAACATTGGTTATTGGGATAATTCGGAAGAATGGGTTTCATGGCAAATCAAAGTGGATCGTCCTGGCACCTACCGTGTTTTTGCAAATATTGCAACCATTCACGATCACCCTGCCTACCTTGTTGAAATTGCCGATCAGAAAATAACTGGCAGTGCATCACAAACCAGCGGATGGGATAATTTTCAGGAAAACCAGCTTGGCACTGTGGAGATTAACAACAAGGGAGTGCTCACAGTTGCGGTCCGGGCAAAAGACAAGCCCAGTTGGAAAGCCATCAATCTAAATGCGCTTCGCTTGGAACCTGTCTCCAAGTGACAATAGTATGCAAGGCATTCCATTCATTACCGAATTGGTTGGAGCTATTCCACACCGTCTTCAACTTGCCGGCGGGTGGATTGATCAACCCTTCGTATCCCGTTATAACACCAATCCGCCCGGGTCCATGGTGGTTGTGCAAATTGAGCCCAATTTCCGTCCGATGGATCGAAGTGGAATTGCCAGTGGTACACGCAACATTGCCATGAAATTATGGAATGGGAAGCTACCACAACGTCCACTTGATGAACTGGTCCGAGAGCTTTATGAAGTTGAGAACAAGGGGAAAAGAAATCCCAGCGGTTCTCAAGACATGATCGGATTAATATACCCCGGCATCAACCGTTTGGATTACGATTTTAGTGTGCACGAGGGGGTGTTCCCTTCTCACATCGAATCATGCAATACGCCGAAAGTAGCCGAATGGCTGAGTAATGTATTGCATATCCTTCCGGTAGAACCGCGTCCAGACGGCTACTCTCCCCTTGGAGTCAAGAACCTGACATCCGAATGGGTTGCGCGGCTCGGACAAGCCGGAAAAGATTGCTACAATGCCATTGTTAAAATGGATATCAAAAGTCTCGGGGAGTCTTTCAATCTAAACATGCAATGCTGGGAAACATTGCTTCCACACGTGGTAAAACATCCCAAACTTCGAACGGACCTGATTAAGATTCTTTGCGCTTATCAGCAGCAATACTCAGGAGCAATGTACTCTGGGTGTGGCGGTGGATACCTTATTGTTGCCTCAGAAAAACCTGTGCCAGGTGCATTTCATGTAACCGTGCGTATCTCGAAATAAGCGATGATTGACAGTAACCGGCAGAAGCCAGCAGGCATTGCAAGGCTTCAATCTCTGTCCAAAGGAAACTTTTCTTGTTTGCCAAGTCTCAAATCAATCACTCCATTTTTCGAATTTCACATTCTCGGTCTTGTAACGCGTGCGAGGTTCTTTTTTCTCCCCCGGATGACCAAGTGCAATGACTGCGATGGGAATCACTGATTCTGGCAATGCCAACACTGCCTTGATGTGATTAATGCGTTCCTCGCGGGGATGAACACCAAGCCAGCAGGCTCCCAGCCCCAGACTGTGAGCCGCCAATAAAAGATTCTCAATCGCGGCAGAACAATCTTGCAGCATATAACTCAATTGGCCATCGTGTGCCGCCTTCAAATCGCCACACACCACAATTCCAACAGGCGCCTCCAACAACATTTTCCCATACGGCAATTTCTCCACGATCAATTCGCGCATCGCCTGTGTTTTGACAACCACAAAACGCCATGGATCACACGCACAAGCCGAGGGGGCAGACATTGCAGCTTCCAAAATCGTCTTTAACGTTTTCTCATCAACATCTCCAGAGGCGTAGGAACGGATGCTGCGCCGACCAAAAATGAAACTCAAAGAATTCGATTTATTCATACGCAGAAATTTACCTTTTTTGTCAAGAATTGCACCAAAAACATCAGAGCTAAAAAAAGCAGCCTCTGAATAAGCAGATCCTTCTCCACTGAGAAAACCGCCGTTCCAATTTCTTGAAACGGCGGTCGAATTATTGCCCGGCCAAAGCCAGTTTTCCCCTTCGGAGGTGCAAACTTACTTCTTTAAAACAGGATTTGCCCCCCAGGCTTTATTGGGTTCCGGTCCCATGTTGTAAATGAGCTTGCCGCCTTTGACCACTTCCTTATAGGGAATGAACGGTTGTTCAAGCGATTTGCCGTTTAACGTCACGGATTGGATATAGATATTCTTTTCAGACAAGTTATTTGCAATCATTGTGAACTTGTGTCCATTGGACAGGTGCATCACTGCCTTTGGCAAGGCCGGACTCCCGATGACATAATAATCGCTTGCCGGGCAGACGGGATAGAACCCGAGTGTGGCAAAAATATACCATGCTGACATCTGACCGCAGTCATCGTTTCCACTCAGTGAATTTGGCTGATTACCGTATTGGGTTTTCAGCACTTCGTGGACGCGTTGCGCCGCTTTCCAAGGCTGACCAGCGTAGCTGTAGAGATAAATGATATGGTGACTCGGCTCGTTGCCATGCCAGTATTCTCCAATGCGCCCCTGCACGTCATCCAATCCCTTAGCATTCGCGTCCGCTTCCTTATAATTAAAAAGTTGATCGAGCTTTTGAATGAACTGGCTTCTGCCACCAAAGAGGTTGATCATTCCTGGCACATCCTGTGGAACATACCATGAATACTGCCAGCTTGTCCCTTCCGTGAAGTCGTTATTGCGGGTGGCATCATCGTAGCCGTGAGGGTCAAAGGGTGTGCGCCACTTACCATTGGAATCCTTACCACGCATTAAACCAATGGAGGGATCGTAGAGATTTGTGTAATACCCCGCACGTTTCATGAAATAGTTGTAATCATCAGTTTTTCCAAGGGCCTTGGCCATTTGTGCGACGCAATAGTCGTCATAGGCATATTCCAAGGTCTTGGAGACAGACTCGTTTTCCTTGTCACAGGCGACCCACCCCAGCTTTGCATAGCCAGTCACCCCATCATAATCCGGGTTCATGGCAGTGTCTTTTATCGCCTTGTAAGCATGTTCCTTGTCAAAACCCTTCACCCCTTTGAGAAAACCATCCACGATTACTGGCACAGCATGGTATCCGATCATGCACCAGGTTTCGTTTCCTTGCAGTGACCACATGGGAAGAAGATGATCAACGCTCTGGTCGTAGTGTGCCAGAAGGGAATTTATCATGTCGGAATCACGATGAGATTGAATCAACGCAAAAAGCGGATGCGCCGCGCGATAGGTATCCCACAATGAGAATACTGCATAATTATTAAATTTATCAGTCTTATGAATATTGGAATCCAGACCGCGATATTCCCGAGTCACATCCTGAAATAAATTCGGGGCCAGGAACAAGTGATACATGCTGGTGTAAAACGTCTCTTTGTCCCATTGTGAACCATCAATTTCAATGCGGCTCAACTCATCATTCCACTTATTGCGGGTGTCCTGAACCACCGTTTCAAAACTCCATCCTGGAATGCTGGCATCGAGATTGGCCAGAGCGTTCGCCGCACTTACGGCTGAAACAGCAACCTTGACGAGGATGATTTCGTTGGGCTTGGTCTTGTATTCGGCCAGGAATTGGAGATTTGTTCCTGCTGCTTCATTTCGGCTGCGAAAGCGATAACTCTTGTAGCTATCATAGATGACTTCCTTGCCGTTACTCATGATGCGATAACTGTCAAAGGGCTTTGAATACCGGGCCGCGTAGTAAAGGTATCTTTCCTTTGCCCAACCGTTCACCAAATGGAACCCCGTCACCGTTGAACTATCCTCAACGCGAACGTGGGACCAAATCAGTTTGAACCGATTGCCACTCAAAAAATGCTGAAGATCGGTCATGATGCTGGCCTTGTCGCTGGCAGGGAAGGTAAAGCGCATCATCCCGGCACGCTCAGCAGCGGCCAGTTCCACCACCACATTGTTATTGAGAAGCTTGACACCATAATAGCCAGCAGAGGCAAATTCTTGGTCATGAGAATAACGCGCACGATATCCCGCATCTGGATTCTCTTTTGTTCCAACGACAAGCTTAGGCTCGCCAATTTGTGGCATGAAAAGAAAATCGCCCAAATCAGGAATCCCAGTGCCCGTTAAATGAGTCAGAGTGAATCCCATGATCGATGTGTCTGAATATTCATATCCAGATGCCGTCTCCCAAAGGTCACGATCCGTGTCTGGACTCAATTGAATCATCCCAAAAGGAGCCGATGGCCCCGGATAGGTGTTCCCCTCGCCACGAGTGCCCACAAAAGGCCTGATATAATCAGCTGGACGGACAGGTGGATTGGCCGACATTAAATTGGGTGCCGGAACAAACTTTCCACTATCAGCACTCCATGCGCTCAGGGCAACAGTGGACAGGAGAAGGATGGATATGGGAACGCGTCGTATGGACTTCAGAACGTTCTGATCAAGTTTCATTGTAAATTTCATCGTTGTCTGTTTGTTTAGACAGATGCCTGTATAACTGATCGGAATGGGTTTGGCAGTAAATTTTGTAGTCAAACCACTCAAATAATCAACCTGCGCTTGGAATCCCACACAACGAAGCATATCCTTGCGATCTCATGTCGCATCCAAAGACGTCGGAAACTGTAAAAGACAAAACTGGCAAAATCCTATTTCTCTGCACTGGGAATTATTATCGCAGCCGCTTTGCAGAAAACGTGTTTAATTTTGAGGCTGAAAAAACAGGGCTCAAATGGCACGCAGATTCCAGGGGGTTGAACCTGAACTTGCTTCCTCCGAACTTTCAAAATATATCCCCCTACACCGCACAAGCTCTCAAAGCGCGAAATATCCCCTTCGATATAAATCAACGCAGACCTTTATGGCTGAGGGAGGAAGACTTAATTCACTCGGATCGAGTTATTGCGCTGGATAAAACAGAACACCACCCCATTTTAAAAAAGAACTTTCCTGCCTGGGTTGATCGCGTGGAATATTGGAGCATACATGACTTGGACAAATCTCCAGCAGACGACGCCCTTTCGGGAATTGAAAATGCCGTTTTGGCCCTTATAAAAAGCCTTTTTCAGGCGCAAAAAAACAAGATCAAAAACACAAAATAGAGCCACTTCATATTTTTTTACTGCCTACAGACAGTTTTTATTGACTTATCGTTTTATCCGGGAATAAAACAATTACTATGAATAATGTTTCGTCTCATGAGAAACCATGTGAAGTTGTTGTGTTCCAAGGGGAACACCTGATTGCTGCTGGAACGTTGCCCACTGTCATTGAAGCAGCTAAGAGTGCTTTTGATCAAAAGACCGAACCAGCCGTTGTCATTCTTAATGCCGAAACCAGCGAGCCTGTGAGTGTGGATCTCAACGGGACGATAACAGAAGTGAAAGATCGGGTTGCCACGGCTGTTTCAACCGGAGAAAAACGAGGCCCAGGACGTCCAAAACTCGGCGTTATAGCCCGGGAAATCACGCTTTTACCACGGCATTGGGAGTGGTTGAACAACCAGCCAGGCGGCGCCTCTGTCGCATTGCGAAAATTGGTTGATGAAGCCACACGTGGGAAACAGCCAGATCAAGCAAAGCAAATCCAGGAATCAGTCGTCCGTTTCATGAAGATTGTTGCAGGAAACCGGAGCGATTTTGAAGATGCCATCCGGGCTCTTGATTCCAATGACCGTGAGCACTTCAATCAGATCGTCCACACATGGCCTGCTGATATTCATGCCCACCTCGAACGTTTGACCAACCGGAAACTAAAGGTAAATCCCAAAAACTCGACTGCTCAGTCTCAATCACTTGCCATTAACATGTCAGGCTGGGTTGATTGACAGATTCGATCGTCTTTCAATATCCCAGGGCTTTCAGCACTCTGACGAGCCCGTAGGAAATGCCGCCAGAAATGGGAATGGTCAGAATCCATGCCCATACCATCTTTTCCACGACTCCCCATTTGACAGCGTTGAGCTTTTTGGCACATCCAACCCCCATGATGGATGCGGAGATGTTATGCGTTGTGGAAACAGGCATGCCAAAGTGTGAAGCTGCGAATATCACAAGAGCAGAACTGGTTTCTGCTGCAAAACCATTGATGGGCTGAAGCTTCACCATTTTATGCCCCAGAGTGCGAATGATGCGCCATCCCCCCGCCGCCGTACCTGCGGCCATCACGGTGGCACATAAGAGCTTGACCCATGTCGCTATATCCACCTGTTTACCCGGCTCAGGCTCTGGAGTGTGCAAAAAGGAGAGCCAACCGGGCAAATCTGAAAACGCTCCAGACTGAGTTCCCACCAACAGTGTCAAGGTAATGATTCCCATGGTCTTCTGGGCATCGTTTGTTCCGTGCATGAGCCCCATCGCCCCCGCGCTGACCATTTGGAGTTTGTTAAAGACCCTATTCACAGTTCCCGGGCGCGCATGGAGCAACGCCAGATACAGCAAAGCCATAATAATGAAACCAAGAATAAAACCACAGATTGGAGAAAGGATCATTGGGACAACCACCTTCCATAAAACCCCCTCCCCTTTATACCAAAAATGAGCATTGCTCTTTGCCCAAACGATCACATGCCAATTGTTGGATGCAGCGGCCAGAGCCGCTCCACACAGTCCGCCAATCAGTGCGTGACTGGAGCTGGAAGGCAACCCAACATACCAGGTGAGAATATTCCAGATAATGGCACCAAGCAGTGCACAGATTAGGATTTCGTTTCCAAAAGGAATGACTTTGGTGTCAATAATACCACTTGTAATTGTCTTGGCCACGGCAGTTCCCGCCATGGCGCCAAGCAGATTCATCGATGCAGAGAGGATGATGGCCTGACGCGGACTGAGAACCTTCGTGGAAACAACGGTTGCAATCGAGTTGGCCGTATCGTGAAACCCATTGATGTACTCGAACACCAGCGCCACGACAATCACCGTGATAATGAGTGTCATGGAAGATTATGAGTTTTTCAAAACGATCTGGTTGATTACATTTCCTGCATTACGAAAACGGTCAAAGATTTTTTCTATCAACTCAAAAATATCCTTCAAATAAACCGTTTGAATCGCGTTGAAATGCCCGGCATAAAGATCCTCCAAAATCTCCAGCATGATTTTATCCGCCTGCCCCTCAATTTTCTGCAACTGCGCGTTAAAGGCGCTGATCTGCTCCGGGTTCATCATGGGCAACTGATTAAGCATGTTGACCAGGACGTCTGACGCCTCGCGCATCATTGCCACCTGACGTGACAAATCAAACCCTTTGAGAAATTGCGGAGCCAGCTGGATATGTTCGCCTGTTTTTTCAACCGTTTTGGGGATGCGGTACAGCGCCTCGGACAGAGCCTCAATGTCTTCACGCTCAAATGCCGTAATGAATGTGGTACAAAGCGCCTCACTAATCTCATTTGCGATCAGTTTTTCCTTTCGGCGCGAATTGGCAAATTTATCCAGGCGCAAGTCCATTGGATTCTCCAACAGAACCAACAACGCCTGAACACTGGCTCGTCCCTCCTCGGCACTTTGCTGCAATAATGCAAAAAACTTATCTTCGCGACCTAGCATTCTCTGGAGTGAAAACATATTGTCTATTCCTTAATCGACTCCATGCTGCCGTCATAAAGTGTCACAAATATGGCGCTTTTGTTACAATTGTGTGACAAACTTACATTAACTTCAGTTTTGGCAGGTCTTGTGAATCCACCATTCCGGTTGGCTCCCCTTTTGCATTGATGACCACAAGATCATCTATGTTCCTCTCATTGAATATCTTAAGTGCATCCGCCGCCAATTCTGTCTCATTAATGCAAATTGGTTTTGGAGTCATCACATTTCCCATCGTTTTTGACAAAATCTGGTCGTCATTTGCCATTTGACGCCGTAAATCGCCATCTGTAAACACACCGACAAGTTTTCCCTTGCCATTGATCACGCTGACACTTCCCGCCTTGGCGTGGGTCATTTTCAGCAAGGCTTCTTTGACTGTGACACCCTCGTTTGCAACGGCCACTCGGTCGCCTTTACGCATAATATCGCTGACTTTAAGAAGCAAGGCGCGACCAATTGCGCCGGAGGGATGATGTTTTGCATAGTCCTTCTTCTTAAATCCGCGCGCCTGCAAAACCACCATTGCCAACGCATCCCCCATCGCCATCATGGCAGTTGTGCTGGACGTGGGAGCCAGATTAAACGGACATGCCTCGCGTGGAATCTTTGTGTTCAGCACGACATCACTGTAACGCCCCAGCGACGACTTCGGATTGCCGGTCATCGCAATTATTTTCACTGAAAAACGTTTTAAAGCTGGAATCAAATTAATCAATTCCTCCGATTCTCCGGAGTAACTCAACGCCAGAATAACATCTCCATCAACAATGACGCCCAAATCCCCATGCATGGCATCCACAGCATTAAGCAAAACACTGGTGGAACCCGTGCTCGTCAAAGTGGCCGCAATTTTATGTCCGACATTCCCGGATTTTCCTATGCCCACGATAATCAGTTTGCCTCGCTTGCTCAGACAATCCACCACCATCTCCACAGCCGTTTCAAAAGAATTGTCCAATTCATCCCGAACAGCCTTCATGGCAGCAATTTCAATATCGAACACTTCACGAGCCTGCTCCAAATGTTTCATCCCCATAAAATGCCAGTAAACCAAATGTTTTTCAATGCCAGGTTGAACCCCCAATAAACGTACATGAAAAAGGGGCTTTTTTAGAGCCCCTGAGAAACTGTTATGTGTAATTTAAAAACCTTAATCCAGGTTTTTGATTTTCACGTTACGGAAATAGATGGCCGCACCGGCATGCTTGCCTTGGAGACCGATCCTACCTTTGGTGGCCCTGCCAGCAAGAGGACCGCCCAGCCAGTTGGGAGCATCACTGCCATCGGGATTCTTTCCACCGACCGTCCATTTATTCATATCCATTTCAGTGATTAGTTCGCCGTTGAGCACCACCCAGATATTGGGGCCTTTGCATGCCACAGTCATGTGATTCCATTCACCCGCCTTTTTCCCGACTTGCTTGGTGGGGGCCAGATGACCAAAGATCGCCCCGCATTGCCAGTTCTTCGCCACTCCCGCCCATTTCTGGTCGTAATCATCGAGAATTTGAACTTCAATGGTATGTGGAATCCAATCCTTGATGTCCGTGGAATAGACAAGGACACCACTATTGGCTGCTGGATCCGTTTTGAATTCCAAATCCACGGCAAAATTCTCGTAATCCTTCTTTGTCCAGATGGCCTCGTCTTTTGTGGCAGTCAACGTGTTGTTTGTGTAGTACCAAACTCCGGCAGGAAATTCAGCATCGGAAAGCTCCTTGTTAAACAGACTGGGCCATGTGGAGGAATCCGGATTTGTCTTGAATGGGGCGTCCGCTCCGTAGCTCAGAGCTGATAAACCAAAGATCGCTGTCAATAATAATAGTTTTTTCATGGTTAAATGTTTTTAGAAACTAAGCAAAAGCTGCCAAATATAACTGTTCCCCAAGGCGTCCACATTTTCCCAAACCCGTTTGAGCAAATCCTTGTCGCCCGTGATCTCTGGTAATTCGACCATCTTCTTTTCCCACGGGAAACAAACGCCGGGACGGGGTCCAGAGGCTGTGTGGCCAGTCATGCCTGTCAAGTGTTGACGTTCCTCCATCGAAGCTGGGACCAGGCATGGTGCCATATCTGTTGGGGCTTGATGCTCCGAATAGACCCCAAATTCGCGTGCAGCCTGCGTCATGGCGAGCAGGTTTTCGGTGCGGGCATCATTCTGAAGAATGGCACCGGCATCCATGATATATCCGCCATTCTTCCCCACTTCTTGGAGAACTCGTTTACAAAATTCCCGAACCTCCTCCGGTTTGCCAAAACTGAAAAGTGTATTGGGAATGCCGCCACTCAAGGCAAATTTATCATGCAACTTCTCATGGGCCTCGAAAATGTCGTCGCGGTCGCAATGGAATACAATGCTTCGATCCGGCAGTTCACGGAAGGAATTGAAATGATGACGCCATTTGCCTTCGGCATAAAAGAGCGTCTGATGTCCATTTTTCCAGAACTCCTCAATAATCGGCTTAAGCGTCGGCCAGTAATGTGAATCGAATTGTTTCGGGTTGATAAACGGCACGCAACCACGATGCATCCAAAAGCCAATTGGCACCAACCGATTGGGATCAGCCGTCGTCAAGCCAACATGGCACAAGTGCGGCATCAGGGCTTCGCAAGCGGCCAGAACCTTATCCGGTTGGGTCACCATGTCCATCGTGAGACCTATGTAGCCACGCAGCTTGTCGGCAATGATGTCAAACGGGGCTTTAAAAATACCAGAAATGGCAGACACTGTTCCTGTCTCGTTTTGCAAACGTGCCACCTGTGGTCCAAAGGCATTGAAATACATCATCATTGCCATGCCACCTTTGACAAACGAAAGATTGTTGCGGTAGGTGGACGGTTCGCCGATCTTGCTGACTTCCGTGGAAACGCGAGGGAGCCAGATATTGTAAAGAAATGCAGTCGGGTCCTTGATCAACTCGTCGTATTCATCCTCCTTCATGAAGGCTTGATCCTCCGAAGGTTCGATGTAGTTGAAGCCCCTGTCATGTGGAATGCCAATTCCCGGAATTCCATAATAACGCAACCCAATCGCCTGTGTCAGCCCGGTCCAGACATACACCATGTTTGGCACAATCGCATCCCAATCAAAATCCCGTGCACATTTGAAAGCCGCTTCAAAGGCCTTCTCATAATCGTGGGAAACATCCTGACATGTAAAGCCGGCATAAGAAGCTGTGTATTCCGCCACAAAAGGCCGGATGGGCACACAATCCGGTTTCTCATTGCGCATGGCGGTAACGTAGCGTCGCAACCTTTGCTGATAGAGTTGATCGTTCATCGGAAATGTATTGTCATTTAATCATAACAAATCGATCAAAGCGACAGAAAAACCTCTCTTGTCACTATTAAATTCCCCGGCAAAAAAAAATGCGATCCTACCATCCGAAGTCTCAGGAATGTTCGGCCAGCGCCACAAAGTTTTTCAACAGTTGTAGTCCAATCTTCTGGCTTTTCTCGGGATGGAATTGCGTGGCAAAAACGTTGTCCTTCCAGACTGAGGAGGCAAAGGTCTGCCCATAGGTGGTGCGTGTCGCAACAATAGAATCATCAACCGGCTTTGGAAAGAAACTGTGCACAAAATAGACGTAGCTGCCCGATGGAATGTTTTTGTAAAGGGGGCATTCCGGTTTGCTGATCTCAATCTGATTCCATCCGATTTGCGGAATCTTCAATCCACTTTGATCCGAAAAACGCACGACCTTCCCACTAAAAATACCGAGGCCAGGCGCATGGCTGTTGAACTCTTCGCTTTGATCAAAAAGTGCCTGATAGCCAACACAAATTCCCAGAAACGGGCGTCCCGTATGAATGAACTGTTTTACGGCCTCCAACAATTCCTGTTTGCGCAACGCGTTCACACAATCGTCAAATGCACCGACACCAGGAAGCACCACAGCAGAGGCGTCAGTCAACTCTTCGGGACGACGTGTCAATTGAACCGCAGCGTTCACTTTCAATAAAGCTTTCTGAACGCTACGCAAGTTTCCAGAACCGTAATCAATCAGTGCGATCACAAAATCACAGTAACAATCTCATTGCGGTTTTACCAGCCCGGAAATTTGCTCTGTCTTGAGTCTCAGTTGTCCACATGCGGCATCAATCACATTTCCCTTTTCACGGCGTGACGTCACCGCCACTCTTTCCTTCTCCACCGCCTTTTGAAAGGCATCCTGCACTTCTTCTGTTGGCCGCACCCAAGGCAATCCCTCCACGGTGTTATAAGCAATCAGGTTCACCTTGGCATGAAACCGCTTTGCCAAGCGCGCCAGAAGCACCGCTTGGTCAAGAGTATCGTTCACCCCCTGAATCAAAATATATTCCAGCGTGATCATGCGCCCCTTCTTTTCCTGATAATACTCACAGGCAGCAATGAGATCCGCCAAAGGATACTTCCTATTAACAGGCATGATCTGATCCCGAATCGCATCCGTGGCCCCGTGCAACGACACGGCCAGACGAAATTGGTATGGCTCTTCAGCCAGTTGCCGAATTTGTGGAGCCAGACCACTTGTCGAAATCGTGATTTTCCGCGCTCCAATTTTGCCACCCCATGGAGCATTGAGAATCTTCAGTGCCTTGAATAAATTATCGTAATTGGCAAGAGGTTCGCCCATGCCCATGATGACCAGATTGTTGATCATGCGATCCGAAGACACCTGTTCCACCTCCTCAGGTTTGTTGCCCGATTTCCCCGTTTTTTGAAGCCACTGTTGCGTGGCCAAAACTTGTCCAACGATCTCATCTGCACTCAAATTTCTCTTGAACCCATTCAGACCACTCGCACAAAACTTGCAACCGTAGGCACACCCCACCTGCGTGGAGACACAAAGCGTATGCCGGTCACTATCTTCGCCATACAATGCCGGATTTGCAGGGATCAGCACGCATTCAATGAGAGCCCCATCATTCAAGCGCCAGAGGAATTTCTGTGTGGAATCCTCCTCCCCCTGCTTGCGCACCAGCTCCATGTGATTAAACGAATAGGTCTGTTCCAAAAGAGTTCTCAATGCCTTTGGCAAATTCGTCATCTCCGCCCAACTTTCCACGTTGCGCACGTAAAGCCAGTTCAATAGCTGCGTCACCCTATAGGAAGGCTGTTGCCATTTTTTAAATTGCTCCCCCAGTTCTTCCATCGTCTGCGAATGTATCTCCAACATCATTTTGCTATTTAAACATCATTTAAGCCAAATGAAACAGGAAACGGCAGCACAGAGCGGCAGAAGTTCATTCCATAATTGAAAAAGCCGGTTGGAATCAGGTTCCAACCGGCTCATGAGACTCACTTTTGAATTAAAAGACTTTCACACGATAGAATTTGGTGCCAGAGGAGGCATCCGTTGTGTAACTGGGCGCCGTGGCTCCGTTGACCACAGTCCATGGCCCTTCAACACTCGTTGCTTCCAGCAAGGTCCCCGTAGTCCATGAAAGAATGATCTTCGAGCCGCTCCGTTGCACCGAGAGTGTCACAGAGGTCACGATGGGACCAACCGTATCGAAGCTTCTCCCGTAGTTTTCTCCCACCAAATAAATGGCTTTTGCCTCATAGGGAGAAAGTGCCCGATTCCAAATCCCAACATCATCAATATCAGCCTCCCCCGACACTGGATAAGATCCCGTTCCGTCCTGCCCGATATTAACATCGTATCCGGTGTTCAAGTATCCACCACTGATATCAGGACGGCTATCCACCAGTGTTCCGTCAAAATACGTATTTGCCACTCCGGTCCGATCAAAGGTGTGGACCAGATGGTGCCAAACTCCGTCATTTATAGAATTGGCGTCACCAAGCACACCCACCTTGCCCAAGCTCCAGGACCAACCACCATCACCCTTAAAGGAGGGAGCAAATGTGAAACCAGTGTTGCCGTAAGAATTGAGGGAATTTGCCAGGAATGGCAAGTCGCTTCCTGAATATCCTGATGGCAAATGAATCCAATAGGCAACAGAGAAATTGAGCGTCTCACCAAAAGCCAAATCATCAGGCTGCCCCAGAGTGACGTAGTTGAAAATGCTGTTTGTCGTGTCCGTGTTATAGTGCAAGGCATTCCCCAGTTTTCCATCGCTGAAAACTGGAGTGCCAACAGCAGTTCCATTGTTGCCACGACCAGACGAATCCGTCATATCCCCGTCAAACTTCAGGTGCAACACCAAACCATTGGTCAAATTAATATACTGGGGGTCAGACACGACAGAAAGAACCGCAGCCGTGCTGATAATTCCGCCGACCGGGTTGGTTGCTGTCAAGTAATACGAACCGGCATCCGAATACGCCACGGAACTAATAGAATAGGTTCTATTGGTGGCTCCAGAAATTGGAACACCATTAAAAGTCCATTGCAGTGAAAGTGGCAACGAACCCCCTACTTTTCCAATGAAGGTGGCAGGAGACCCCACAACCAGGGTCTGAGATTCAGGTTGAAGCTCAAACACAGGCTTAACATTGCTACCATACAAACCCGCCGTGTAGTGGGCCTTCACCTGTGCAGCAGTCAACGCACTCTTGTAGAACACCACTTCATCAATAGTTCCATTCCAGAAAGATTGAAGATCCGTGTTAAGCCCAATGCCGCCAATCAGGAATGGAGCGCTTGTGTTGTGTTTGTAATAGCCAGCGTAAGGTCCTGCAACAAGCTCGCCATCTTGATAGACAGCATTGTCACCATCCGAGAAGGTCATCACAAGATGCGTCCACTTGCCTGACTCCAGATTGTTCATTTCGGCATAGTAATAGATGCTCTCATCCCCATTGCCTGTGATCCCATACCACTGGTCACCGCTTGTTTTGATAAAGCCATATCCTCGGCCACTGCCACTCGTGACAGAATACGAAGAAATGGGGGACTCCAGAATACCAGTATCCGCATTTTTCACCCAAGCCTCAACACTGCATGTGTCAGAATTCAAATCAGCACTGTAAGGAACCAAAGCAATGTAGGAACTGCCATCCGAACTGGCCGCCGTATCTGAATCATTGGAAAGAGCACCGGCTTGTCCCAGAGAAGCAACAATCGAATAGGTGCCATCGTGATGGCCCATCGCATCAAAGGCTGTTGTGCTGTATAATCCCTCGTCCAGACGCCACCAGGAAAGTGGCGAGTCAGCAAGAATCACCGACTCGAAAGAACCACTTGCTGGCGACAAAACAACAATGACAGCCCCACCACTTGTAAACTTTCCAACCTTGTTTGAAACAACAAGAACATAAGTGCCAGCGTCATTTGTGGTAACAGGGGAAATGACAAAAGAAGAATTGGTTTCTCCCGTCAAGGCACTGCCATTTTTCATCCACTGATAGGAAAGACCACCGCCCATTGCATTGACCGAAAGGGAAAGACTCCCCCCCACAAACAAAGTGCGGCTGACAGGATCCGCATCAATCGATGGTTCTTTCAATGAGCTCAAGCTGACACTCACCTCCGAGCACGTGACAGATCCATACGCGTTTTTCACAACAACATCATACGTTCCATTGTTGGCAGTCGCGGCGGCGGTAATCGTGTAAGTGGAATTCGTCGCTCCCGAAATCGAAGTCCCATTCTTGCGCCACTGATAGCTCAAATCCGGAGTTCCACCCACGTCCACAGAAAAGAGCAAAGTATCCCCGACGTAGGGTAACGCAGGACTCAAAGTCGTATCCGTAAAAATCTGAGGAGCCATACCGCCAACCGCACTGGAATATTGAGAATACAATTCTCCGACACTAAGAGCGCGGTTGAAAACAGCCACTTCATCAATTGAACCAACAAACCCCAATGTTGGATTCACAAAGTCGGCTCCGATGGACAACGGATTGTCAAATACAAGCGAATCATGAGGCATTGCATTGGTCACGACAGTGAACAAATTGCCATCATCCAACGCGAGCACCGCAAAATCTGGCGTTACAACGACTGCCGCATACACCCATGTGCCCACTGGAATCGAGAGGTAACTTCTAAAAGAAGAATAATCAGCATTATCCCCCCAAGTGTATGCAAGCTCCTGGGTATCGTTATTAAAATACAAACCGGCGCCGTTCGTTGAAACCCCACTCTGAACAATAACCGCATTGCCAGACTGTCCACTGCTGCGCTTAAGCCATGTGCTGAAAGTCACCGAATTCCCAGTGAAACTCAGAGGGGGAACCTCGACAAAACCACCTGATTTTCCAAGCGTAACACACTTGTTGTCAGAACTAAAACCGGAGAACGCAGATGCCAAGGGGCCAGCAGCGCCCGTTGCCACTGGATAATAGTAACCCCCGTTTGCAGCACTCCCCAATGAACCAGAGTTGACAGCACTCGGAACCGTCTCATCCAAACGCCAATACCCAACCGGGTTGGCATTCTGGATGATTGTCTCATATGCAGTCGCAGGCGAAGTATTTGTTCCGGTTTGATAGTGGCTGAGAACCTCTGCATCCGTCAAAACCCGACTATAAAAGGCAGGCTCATCAATATTGCCTTTGAAACACCAGTCCCCCCATTCCCCGTTCGCCCGAGCACCAAAGGAAAGAGGAATTGTTGTATTCGTGTTGGCAGCATAAGAAGCTCCAGCAGGCAACGCCGTTGTCGAAGCAAGCGTGCCGTTGACATACAATTTCACTTTCGTCCCATCAAAAACGCCCACCACATGATACCAGGAATTTGTATTCAATTGAAGAGAGGCCGACGCGATACTGTCACCAAAACCACCGCTTGAAGTAAAATAATAAACTCTGAACAACCAGCCATTTCCACTATCCATTGCTGAATCACCCTGATAAAAAAGCCAGCCATATCTGAAATCATTTGTAAACTGAACACTTGCCGCAGGGCACACCAGATCGTTTGTCTGGCCTGGCTTGGCCCAAAATTCAAACGAAAAAGAACCACTCGTATTCCAGTTTGTTTTATACGGAATATAGATACGATTCGTTGGAAACCCCGCAAAATAAGCCGACTTCTTGCTTGCCTCGCCAACAATTGCACTCGGACCACCCACAAAAGCCGAATTCGTGTAAAAGCCATTTCCACTGCTTCCCAAGGTTCCCAGATTTGCGGCAACAGTATCAGCCGCCGATGGCTGAGTTGTCTCATTCAGTCTCCAATACCCCAGTGGTCCACCAGACAGAACTGTCGAAGAGTAATCTGCTCCGTATGAGGCAAAAGCCAGGGTTAACAAAAGCCCCCCCACCAAAGCAGGATGGACTCCACAGCAAGGTAATTTCATAGTATCCTTTTTGTCTTTCTAATAGACAGCAAAACTTCAATTGATTGAGATTATTATTTTACCATAGTCAAAAACAGCCTGCAATTTTCTTCTTAAAACAAAAAGAAATTCCAAGTTGACGTTGGTTAAATGACACCCAAGTGAGAAAAGGAACATGAACAAATACACCGCCTGATGTCATTTTCGCTAGAGAAAACGGAAGAAGTTCCAACAGCCAAGATGCTTGCTTTTGAATTTTCCCCCACGTTCCCATAACATCAGGCTGACCTTCTTTGGGAAAGATCAACCTGACAAACCTCACTCGCGATTTCAGCCAACAAATTTTACCATTTCTCAACGAGCCATATCTCTGGCAAATCCAGGCTGTCCAACATCGTTCGGATGCGTATCATTCCAATCATTGTCTTTTGACTTGGACCTGACTTGCCGTTCAACCAGAGTATCCAACATCATCTCCGCATTCTGATGCTGGGTGTATCCCGACGGTGGAACAAATACATCAGAGGCGGGAGCCTTGAATTTGACATCGTGGAACTGGATCACAGTCCTACCGTTATTCGCTTTGATTCTCATCGTGAAATTCTTCGCCTCTGCAGACCTCCAGATAGTCAATTGGGAGCTTGTTCCATCTTTGAGCTTTGCTGTCACAGAAGATTGGCGACAGCGCACCCCATCGACCTTGTCATAAACACCGCCATCGTCCTTGACTTCAACTTCTGTAACTTTATTTTTTGCTTCGATAGGAGCAAATCCCTGCAAAGGTTCATTGACGACATACCCCTTTTCAGTGGCGACGTCCCAAATGAAATAAGTCTGGTTCCCAGCCTTTTTCTTGGATGGATGCTTCAGCCCCTCCTCGTTTGCGAAGAGTAAGCGTGTCCCCCGCCCCATGACTAATGCCCCCATGGATTTTTTACCATGAGTCAATTCGACGTGAGCCGTAAATCCATCCACATTCGTCAAAAGAGTGGACATCGGGCCATCCAGCAAAGCCGGGGTCTCAAAATACTCCAGCAACCTGCCTTCCTTATCCTCTATCACTGGCCCAGAACATCCCATCAACACGACAAAACACGCGGCACATAATCCGGCACAAAACGCAATCCGGCCTCTGCTTAAAGTATTGCTCTTAAGATTCGATTCCATCGTCATGACCGCAAATTACCATAAACGCCCTTCATGAGCACGCGAAAACATATCCGATGAAAAACAAAAAACGCACTAAAAAATAAAGGGTGGAAAAATTGGCTTTTGTCAGATCTGAAGCCATTTTGACATCCAACTACCACTGAATTTTCCGTCATGAATCCCAAAATACGACAGAGCGCATTGCCTCATGAAAAAAGCTAACCGAAGCGATTTTATGACAGTATCGGTTGACTCATAATGGGGCTTACCGAGGACTGGTCTAGGCCCGGAAAGATGCCCCCCGGGGGGAGGGAGAATAGAACAATGACAAAATGAGTAAAACATCCACTAACGAATCCTCCCCCCAATCGGTGCTGCTTAGCAGCCAAACGCCGACCGCCGAGCACTAGATCAAAACGGGTAAATCAATCCAACTCCGCTTTTGGGGTTAAAATATGACGATATGATTACTCGTTTCCTGTTGGAATAGAAACAAAGCGCATAAAAAGTAGAAGGCCGGAGTAATCTGTCTTAATCAGGTGTTTTAGGCTTACCCGTGAAGTGGATGTCCATTTTTTTCATGCGTGAAAAGAACGTTGCTGGATGCACTCCTAGCAATTCTGCCGCACCTTTCTTGCCTTTCACTTTTCCATTGGTTGCCTTTAGGATGGCCAAAAGATTTTCGCGTTCCTTCTGATGCATTTCTGTTTCTGTATAATAAACAGAGGGATCTCCTTTTGGGGGGATTGAAACGAGTTGCGTTTGAGCTGGGGATGAATCTGAAATTGGCAGGTCAAAATTGAGTGGACCGCCTTGGGCAAGAATGACTGCTCGCTCAATCACATTTCGCAGTTCGCGAACGTTTCCGGGCCAGTGATAGGCTTGAAGTCGTGAACATGCTGCTTTTGTGAGGCGTGGGGGTGGGCACCGAAGTTCGCGGACGGAGATGTCTATGAAGTGCTGAGCAAGGAGGGGAATGTCATCCTTGCGTTGTCGTAGAGGAATCACTTGAATTGGAAAAACATGAAGTCGATAATACAGATCTTCGCGAAAGCGACCTCCAGCAACTTCCTTAATCAAATCCCGATTCGTAGCGCCAATAATTCTAACATTTGCATTTCGTGTGTGATCTTCACCTATACGTTCATATTTTTTTTCTTGAAGAACACGTAATAGCTTTCCCTGCATTTCGAGGGGAATTTCTCCCACCTCGTCTAAAAATAAGGTTCCTCCTTCTGCTGTCTCAAAACGTCCAGATCTGTCTTTTACCGCGCCAGTAAAAGCACCTTTTGAATGGCCAAAAAATTCACTTTCAAACAAATCCCTGGGGACAGATGCACAGTTGACACGGATTAAGGGGCCATTTTTTCGATTACTGCGACGGTGAATTTCATGAGCAACCAGCTCCTTGCCAGTTCCTGTTTCGCCAAGAATCAGAACGGATGCCTCGGTGGGTGCAACGAGATCAATCTGACTGTTGATTTGTTTCAAAGCGGCACTTTGTCCAATTAGGTCTCCAAATGCTTTCGCTTCAACCACCTCTTCTTGGAGATAATCATTTTGCAACTCAAGTTGCGCCTTGAGATGTTTGATTTCCTCGAATGCACGGGCATTGGCTATGGCTCCGCCAATGTGATCCGCAAATACTTGTCCCCAAGGCAAGGCGTCATTGGGGGGATTCCCCTTGATATATGCAACACTGACTCCAAGGACCTCGCCGTTGAAACTAATTGGGGTGGCGTTTAATGCGTTGACTTCTGGTTGCGCTGGTAAACCGATTTCTGAAATGACATTCGGCTGTTCGTGCAGATCCCTGATGACGATTTGATGTCCTGATATGGCTACTTGGCCGATGACGGTTACCCCTAACGGCATGCGGAGTCTTTCAATCTCGTGATGTGATAGTTTGGGGAAAAAAGCTTCACCACCTGCTGCAAGATGCAAGCATTTGCTCTTGTCAACGCAATGATGTGAATGAACACATGTTGCGCAGAGGTCCCCAGTATCGATCAACCATACCTGAACCCCTGTCAAGAACGAGCGGTCAACATCTGTGCTGGTCAATTTCTGGAGAATCCGTTCGAGCGATTGCTCATGAGCAATCGCAAGGAGTAATTGAAGGGTTTGGTTGGAATCAAACCTGCTATTTTTCTTAGCATCCATGAGCCAATCCTAGAGAGATGGGATGAAAAACACAACCTTTTCGGGATAATTTTCTATCCAGGATGAAAACATAACCTTTAAAAGTACCATTATAAATATTTTATAATTTATTTAAATTCAAATACTTATAATCAACAAATAGAATCTGGCATATCTGGTGCTTAATTATAATTTGTATGCAGAACAAACTTCTTGAGCGGGCTTGGATTTCGCCACTGGCTGGTGTGGCCTTTGTCGTCATGGCAGTGACAGGAGCACTGATTTTCTTCAATATAAAAAATGGTCCTCTTATGGTGCTCCATGAGTGGTTTGGCTGGGTTTTCATAATTGCCGGCATATTTCATTTACTTCTCAACTGGCATGTATTTGTCTCATATTTTGCTCAGAAAAAAGCTCTGGGAATCTCATTGCTTGGTGTGGGATTGGCAGTTTGTCTTCTTTTCATCGGCGCAAACAAACGAGGTGGTGGCAGACCTACGACACTATCTTTAATGGTTTTGGATGTTAATGGGGATGGTGTCATTGACGATGATGAAATCTCGAATGTTAGGGCCACACTTCAAAAATTGGATAGGAACAGAGATGGAAAAATCACGGCTGATGAATTGACGGGCCAGCGTTTATCCCCGAGTAAACAGCCTAATCAATAATTTTATTCCACTGCCATATTCAATGAAGGGACGGGAACGATTGCAAAGTTGTGGAGAAAGTGACAACGCGTTCTAAGAAAAAATTCCTTGATGTTATGAGCGCCAAAAAGACATCCATCAGCACAGTGTGTGAAAATGATTTTGGTCAAAAAATTCTTGAATCCAGAGGGCCTATATTGGCTGTGTTTTGGGCACCATGGAGTGAGCCATGTCGGATCTTGCTATCCGTGCTAGAGAATGTGGCAAAGGTGACCAAAGGAACATTCCCCATTGTTAAAATTAACGCTGATGACAATCTTCTTCTATCTTTAAACTATAATATTAGTTCTATACCGACACTCATTTGTTTCAATGAAGGCGTGGAGAGAGACCGAATCATTGGAACAGCTAGCAAGGAAGCCATTTTGGCAAAATTCAAATCATTCTTAAATCCTTCACTAGATAAGCAGGATTTTTCAAGGAAGGTATAGATAGTAAACGCGAAAAGGCATTTAGTCTTTGCAGACAAAATTTAATTTACTTCAAGCATTCGACTTCTTCATGTCGCACACAAGGACTCGCATCTGTAGGATGGGTGGATATATACCACGATATTTAATAAATAATTAACAAAGATAGAAACTGAAAATGCTAAACATAAATCTGTTACTGACTCCTCAAAACCGAATCACAACTGTTCTGGGAATTATCTCATCCACACTATTATTAACAGGATGCAGTCAAAAGGAAGAATCTTCTGGACCGGCTCCAATCCCTGAAGTTTCTAGTTACTCTATTGAACCTCAGCAGGTGCTTCTGACCACGGAGTTACCGGGAAGAACGGCTCCGTTTCGGATTGCAGAAATACGTCCTCAAGTCAATGGTCTGATTTTAAAACGTCATTTTACAGAGGGCTCGGATGTTCAAACAAATCAGGATCTGTATCAAATTGATCCTGCTCCATTCAATGTAGCCTTGGATAATGCCAGTGCCTCGCTGGCCCGTTCGGAGGCAAATCTTCCGGCTATTCAGGCAAAATTCCAACGTTACAAGGACGCTTTGGCACAGAAGGCAGTCAGTCAGCAGGATTACGATGATGCCACCGCAGCGTTAAAGCAGGCGCAGGCGGATATAGATTACTTTCGAGCAATGGTGGAAGCAGCAAAAATCAATTTGCGCTACACGCATGTGACTTCACCCATTAATGGACGCGTTGGTACATCCACAGTCACTGAAGGTGCCATTGTTACCGCGTATCAACCAGCGCCTTTGACTACGATTCAGCAACTGGATCCAATCTATGTGGATGTAACGCAGTCCACAAGTGATGTGATTAATCTTCTACATCGTTTGGAGGAAAAACAGATTCAGCGTGATGGAACGAATTTTAGCCAGGTTGAATTGCTGTTGGAGGATGGATCAAAGTATCCATGGAAGGGGACTCTTCAATTCCGAGATGTTTCTGTTGATTTGACAACTTCATCAGTTGTTCTGCGAATGATATTTCCAAATCCAAAGGGAATCCTTATGCCCGGCATGTATGTTCGTGCGGTAGTCAAGGAAGGTGTTAAGGATAACGCACTGCTTGTGCCACAACAGGCGGTGACTCGTGATGTAAAAGGCGCTCCTGTAACATTGATTATTGGAGCAAACAATAAAGTTGAGCAGCGTGTTCTACAATTAGATAGGGCTATCAACGATCAATGGCTTGTCACCGGGGGACTTTCTGGTGGTGAGAAGGTGATCATGGAAGGTCTTCAAAACATCCGCCCTGGTTCTGAAGTTAAAGACGTTCATTCGACTGGTGACGTGGCTCCAAAGGCGCAATTGACAAACGCTATTCAAACAGCCTTTTTGCAACACTGATAAAGGACCTCCATGTTATCCAGATTTTTTCTGAAACGGCCTGTTTTTGCATGGGTCATCTCAATCATATTGATGGTAGGCGGCATTCTGGCGATTTTTAAACTGCCAGTATCCCAGTATCCAAATATTGCCCCTCCCTCAATCGCAATCACCGCGTTTTATCCCGGCGCTTCTGCTGAAACGGTTGAGAATAGTGTAACCCAGATTATCGAACAGAAGATGACTGGCTTTGAAAACATGCTGTATTTGAGTGCGTCCAGCGATTCATCTGGAAATTCTCGTATTGAACTCACGTTTGCCGCTGGAACAGATCCTGACAATGCTTGGTCGCAAGTGCAAAACAAGTTGCAACTTGCGATGGCAAATCTGCCTGACGTAGTGCAGAAACAGGGTGTTAAAGTTAGCAAATCCACTCACAACTATCTGATTGTCATTGGTCTTGTTTCTGAGACCGACAACTTGAATGCAAACGATTTGCGCGACTACGCAAAATCAACACTGGAAAAGGTTGTCTCACGCGTTCCTGGTGTTGGTGAGGTTGAGGAAATGGGGGGCGAATATTCAATGCGCGTCTGGCTCAATATAGATAAACTCATTGAATACCAACTTACAGTTGAAGACGTAATCGGTGCATTACGGTTGTACAATGTCGAAGTGTCTGCCGGGCAATTCGGTGGTGCACCAGCCAAGAAAGGTCAGCGATTAAACGCTGCCATCATCGTGCAGAATATGCTCAAGACGCCTGAAGAATTTGAATCCATTCCCATCCGTACAAAGCCGGACGGATCGATGGTAACCATTAAGGATATTGCGAGAACAGAACTTGGAACAGAGTTTTACGATGTTGACGCAAAATACAATGGCAAACCATGCGCTGTAATGACTGTTCGGAAGGCTGCTGGGGCTAACGCTTTGGATACCGTGGATGCAATTCGTGCGAAACTAAAAGAGATGGAACAGTATTTTCCACACGGAATGAAGGTTGTATATCCGTATGATACGACTCCATTTGTGCGTGTAGCCATTTCTGAAGTTGTGAAGGCCTTGTTTGAAGCAATTGGGCTGGTCTTTCTGGTCATGTATTTGTTTATGGGAAATATGAGGGCGACGCTTATTCCAACAATTGCCGTGCCAGTGGTTATTCTGGGAACGTTCCTCTTTCTTGGAATTTTTGGCTTTTCAATAAACATGTTGACCATGTTTGCAATGGTGCTGGCGATTGGTCTGCTGGTTGATAATGCCATTGTTGTTGTTGAAAACGTCGAACGTATCATGAGCGAAGAGGGATTGTCACCATATGAGGCAACCAGCAAGTCCATGGATCAAATCAGCAGTGCACTGATTGGTATTGGGCTTGTCCTTTCAGCAGTGTTCGGTCCAATGGCATTTTTTAGTGGTTCAACCGGTGTCATTTACCGGCAATTATCTATTACGATGGTCATATCTATGTTGCTTTCAGTGGTGGTGGCTTTGATTCTGAGTCCTGTATTGTGTGCCACATTTCTCAAGCCAGTACCAAAGGGACATGAACCGGCTGATGCAAGCGTCTGGTTTCTCAGGCCGTTCTTTAGGTGGTTTGACAAGACTTTCATAAAATTCCGCGATGGTTATCTGGTTGTTGTAGCGCGATGTCTGGCCAAGAAATTTCGCTATATTGTGGTGTTTCTCGTGATTGTCGTGGCCATGGTCTGGCTTTTCAAAAAAATGCCCACAGCCTATCTCCCGGATGAAGATCAGGGAACTTTGCTGGTGCAAGTAGTCCTTCCTGTCGGCTCCACTTTGGAACAAACAGAAACCGTCATGAATAAAATCAGTGATTATTTTCTAACCCAAGAAACGAATGCTGTAAAATCCTGTCAAATTGTCTCGGGAGCAAATTTCGCTGGGCAAGGGCAGAATGCAGCTATGGCTTTTGTTGACATGCAAGATTGGGAATTGCGAAAAGACAAGAGCCTTAACGTCTTTTCTGTCGCGCAACGGGCAATGAAAGAGTTCTCGAAATTTAAGAATGCGAGGATTTTTGTCTTTGCACCTCCTTCAGTTAGCGAGCTTGGTGTTGCTCAAGGTTTTGATTTTGAACTTGTCGATAGAGGTGGGCTGGGGCACAGCCAATTGATGGCCGCACGTAACCAGCTCTTTGAAATGGCAGCAAAGGATCCTCGAGTGGCCAAAGTGCGCCCCAACGGCTTTGAAGACATGCCGGAGTATCGCGTTGACGTCAGTTGGAAAAAGGCCGGCATGCTTGAAACTCCTATTGACTCGATTCACGACACCATTTCTGCCTCGTTTGGCAGTGCATACGTGAACAACTTTATTCAAGGCGGTCGTGTGAAACGTGTTTACGTTCAGGCCGATGTTCCATATCGCATGTTGCCGACAGATTTGGAGAAACTCTACGTGCGTAACAACGCATCAAAAATGGTTCCGTTTTCTGCTTTTGCCACTGGCCGATGGACAACTGGATCACCGCGCCTTGAACGGTTCAATGCGTTCCCCTCGCTTAACATCCTAGGAGAAGCCGCACCGGGGAAAAGCTCAGGTGAAGCGATGCGTGCAATGGAGGAATTTGTAAAGAAACTTCCATCAGGCATTGGTTATGAATGGAACGGGCTTTCATACCAGGAACGTCAGGCAAGTTCTCAGGCTGGGCCCCTATATGCCTTTTCAATCTTGGTCATATTTTTGTGTCTTGCAGCACTCTATGAAAGCTGGCCAATCCCCATTGCTATTCTGATCTCCCTTCCTTTGGGGGTAATTGGGGGACTGCTGGCTTCGACATGGCGTGGGTTACCCAATGACATTTATTTCCAAATCGGGCTGCTTACAACGCTCGGACTTACCACAAAAAATGCAATTCTAATCGTTCAATTTGCAAAAAGCCGTGTTGATGATGGCATGAACCTTATTGAATCCACGATGGAGGCAGTAAAATTGCGCTTACGCCCCATTGTTATGACAAGTCTTGCTTTTGGCTTCGGCGTTTTACCTCTTGCCTTTGCCAACGGAGCTGGATCGGGAGCCCAAAAAGCGATTGGAACAGCGGTTGTTGGCGGTGTTATCACCTCAACTCTTTTGACCACCGTGTTTGTTCCTCTATTTTACGTGATCATTCAGAAGAACTTTGGAAGGCAGCGCAAACAGGCCTCCTTGAATCAAACTAATACACAAGCAAAGGAAAAATAAGATGAACAAGATTCTTACCTGTCTGTTACTCTCAGCTGCCGTCACTGGATGCACAATGGCACCAAAGTATAACCGCCCCGATCCTCCAGTTCCTAAAGAATGGCCAAAAGGAAACGCCTACCAAGAGGGAGAATCCAAGACAAACCGGAATTCTGCATTGGAACTTGCCTGGGATCAATGTTTCACAGATGAAAAGATTCAGCATCTGATTCAACTGGCGTTAACTAATAATCTGGACTTAAAAACCGCCGTTATAAATGTCCAATTGTCCAGAGCTCAATATGGAATTCAACGGGCTGAATTACTGCCCAGTATTAATGGCGCAGCAGGACAGGCCCGTGCTAGAATTCCACATGATCTATCCTCCACAGGGCAGGCACAGATCCAAAACCAATACAGTGTCAGCCTTGGTGCAGCAGCTTGGGAATTGGATTTTTTTGGACGGATTCGGAGTTTGAAGGAAAGCGCATTGCAGCAATACTTGGCTTCAAAAGAAGCGCAGCGCAACGCCCAAATTCTTTTGGTCTCTGCCGTTGCAAATGCATATCTGAACCTTGCGGCTGATTCCGAGAATCTTCGACTTTCGGAAACAACCTTTCAATCGCAGGAGCACACTTACAACCTGATCGCACAAAGAAATCATCTAGGATTGGCAACTGATCTCGATGTAAATCAGGCGCGAACTCAAGTGGAGTCAGCCCGTGTGGATATTGCCAAGTTTACACGGCTTGTTGCCTTGGATAAAAACGCACTGGACTTTTTGTTGGGAAAACCTGCCCCAGTCCAGTGGCTTCCAGACAATCTAGATAACGTTTCTCCTGTCCGAGAAGTGTCTGCCGGTCTGCCGTCAGATGTGCTGCTTCAGCGCCCTGACGTGTTGGCTGCAGAAGACCAACTCAAGTCTGCAAATGCAAACATCGGTGCTGCACGTGCGGCCTTCTTTCCTCGCATTTCACTGACTGCCGCAGTTGGAACCGCGAGCAGTGATCTGTCGGGACTCTTTAAATATGGTTCAACCACTTGGAGTTACGCTCCACAATTGGTCGTTCCAATCTTCGACGCTCGCACGTGGTCAGCGCATAAAATGGCCAAGGCACAGCGAGAGATGGCTGTGGCACAATATGAACGGGCGATCCAAAATGCGTTTCGCGAAGTAGCGGATGCTCTGGCGACACGTGGAACAGTAAACCAAGAGCTTGCTGCACAGGAAACGCTCGTCAAAACAGTATCTGAGACTTACCAACTCTCAAGTTACCGGTATGACAAGGGATTGGACAATTACCTTGGTGTTTTGGATGCCCAACGCTCCCTATATGCGGCTCAACAAGGTCTCGTTTCATTACGACTGGCAAAGATGTCCAGCGGAATCAGACTCTATTCCGTGTTAGGTGGTGGCTGGCAACCCTCAACAAACTCTCCTACTATGACTAATCCTTAGTGGTGGAGTTCCAATAGACAAGGCGTCTTTTTTTAGGGATGCCTTGTCGTTATTTTTGTCTCAGTTTTCTATGCTTTCAATTACCGACAAAACCATTAGACCAAAAGTATCTGAGGGGGATGTCGGTCAATGCGGGAGAGACCTCGCCAGGTCTTGCTCTGGAAAGATGGACATCTGGAGAGAGGGGGCATGGGGTTGTTTTAGTTCAATTGGGTTTCAAATTCCAAAGGGGATTTGTAGTCCCCCCGTCCCGTTCTCCATCTGGTCGCTCACAAAGTCGCAGATCCATACATGGTTCGCGTGATCGGCCTGCTGCCGTTGCGCTGTCGATATTCCCACTGGCGCAGTTTGTGTTGTTTGCGACAAACTTGCAGGCCCTCATGGAACCTGATTCTAGACTGTCAGATCGACTACGGCGCGTTTCAATCGGTTATTCTCGTCCTCCAAGCTGTGCAACCGGCGTATTTCGTTGATGTCCATGCCACCGAATTTGGCTCACCACTTGTAGAAGATGGGTTCACTGATGTTGTGCCTGGCACAAACGTCCTTGATCGGCGTCAGTCCCTCAGCTTCATGCAATGTAGTCAGATTCTATGGAAGCTCCTGAGCCTGGAAAAATTGATTCCCGGATTCGATTGGAGTTGTCCAGATCGACTTGTCAGTCACATTTGTAAGAGTAGTCACTCGTGTCCAATCAATGAGATTTGTTGAAATGAGCAGGTCAAATGATTTTCCAACGTTGCCAGTTAATTCGATCTGAAATTGATGTTCTGCTGGCAGGGCTGTGGCAAAAAGGCTGGGATAGATGTCACGAGAGTTGAGATACTCAAATGCTCCAATGTCGACATGATTTCCGACCAAACGATCAAATCCACGTTGGTCTGTTGTCAAAGCCCAAGTATCAGATATGACCGTATCGTCACCCGCATCAATGGCGGGGCTACCGGGGAGCAGGCTGCACGTAAATGAATTCCCCTGGTTATTGCGCAACGTTGAAACCATTGCGTCAATGGGCTGCTGAATTGTTCCAAACTGATCGCCCATTTCAGAAGCGATTGACGCTTTTGAGTCAACTATGCCAATCAAATTATGACCAAGTGATGTAAACAAACCTTCTATATCCGATTCCGTGTTTGTTCCAGAGTAAGAATTTTCCGTAATCAAAGTATTTAGTAACGCAGTGGCATTCGTAGTTGCAAATATCCCACCACCGATTCCCGGAGCACCTGGTCCACCCGTGGCAGTTATAGTGCTATAATTACCAGAACCACCACTGCCCGTCATGTTTTTTAAAATTGTACAGTTGACAAGTGTCATGCTACCGCTGCTATAAAGGCCACCTCCATTTCCCCCATTCCCGCCAGATTCACCATTGGAAGAATTCGGATTGCTCCAACCGTTTCCTGTAATATTACCGTAGATGGTTGAATTTTTTATTGAAAGTATTCCGTCATTGAAAATACCACCACCATTGCCACCTTGATCCACATCTCGGAAAATAGACTCTACACCATCCCCTGTTCTATTCTCACAAACCAGACAAGAATCCATGTCCAAAAAACCATGATTTGCAATACCACCACCATCAGCGCCAGTATCATCATTGGAAATTACAATTCCACTTCCATTCAACGTCTTGTTTCCACAAACAACACAATCTTTTAACCACAACGTTCCTCCATTGTAAATTCCACCGCCCCTGAGATTTTCAGTATGACCGTTTGTAAATGTGATTCCAGAAATTGACACCGATACATTTGTAGTAATTCCCAGAACTCTACTGGCTCCACCCGCATCAATGGATAGAGACGATGAACCAGGTCCTACAATGGTTAGGTTCTTATTAACGACGAGCATATTGGAATTGAGTAAGATTACCCCCGTGACTCCAAACGCAATGGTATCGTTTTGATTTGCATCACTAAGTGCTTGGCGGAAGGACCCACTACCACTGTCGTCAGTTGTGGTAACTGTCCACACACCCCCGGGATTCATATCAATAAAGGAGGCATAAAACTCCAAATCCGTATTTGTAATCGTCACTTTTGCAGGACAAACGCCGCTATAGTCTGTATTTCCGATCCATTCCGAGAATTTACTTCCATTTCCAGGAACGGCATACAAGTTTACAACCATGCCATATGGATACAAATCGAGATTTGGCAAGGCATACGCAGTTCCATTGCCATCAACTGATACATTCAAGTGGGTACCGAAAACGGCTTGAATCGACTTACTGGCAGTCATTTGGACCTGGATTGTTTCGTCTGTTCCAGTGGCATCCCCTGCCCAATACATAAATTGCCAATCGTTGGATGCAATGGCCGTTAAACTAACTATTGTATTTGTAATAAAAACATTGCTCTTTGTTCCGGTGTCGATTCTGCCACCCTGAGCTGTTGTCTTTAAAGTTGCTAGGTCGACAAAATTCGCCTGTATGACCATGTTGCTAGTGACGACTAACGTATAGCTAGAGGCCGTATTATTGATTGCTCCTGACCATCCTGCAAAGGCTGTATTCCCTATTTGAGCTGCGGTAACTGTAACTATAGAATTGTTTGAGTAACTCGACAAAAGAGGAGTCAGAATTATTATACCGTGTCCGTTGGTAACCAGCGTTATTGTATAACCGGGATCCTCATTCACGTATTCAACCGCACGATTAATGTAAAACTCCTTTATTTGTGTCCCAGCCTGATTTCCAAGAACATTACTGTCTGATAGTGTTTCACGTCCTTCACCATTCTTGCTAAGCTGTATTGAGTTGACAGAATTAGATGAGTTAACAGTCTGAAAATTAAAAACAGGGGATGAACCGAAACAAGAACAACAAATTCCCAGAAGAATTCCAACAGATTCCCACCTATTAATTATCATATGACCTCCTTTGTGTGATAATAAATCCTTTTTGCTTCTTGTATGGGACCCTAGCTTTTTCTCTAAAGAAAGTCAATTCTAATTTTTTCATTTAAAGATACCCATATCCGTTCTTACAGTGTGTCGATCTAATTATTATTAATATCAGATATATATTATACGAACCGTCAGGAGCTGATCCAAATTCTTACCATCACTTGCCTCAGGCTCTCCCCCCCTGCCCGAATGAGGGTTTTAGTATTCCGTCCTGTCTTGCATCCAAAACGTTTGGATGCCAAGGGAGATTAGCTGACATTGAGATTTCAAACATTCATTGGTGGAGCTCCATTCAAACATTGAAATAATATTTACTAATTAATTCACAATCAAAATTGATATGGACAGCCTCCCTTCTAAATGACAATCAGTGACGAAGCTTTAGTGAAGAAGAAATTACGAATTATGGTCTTCTGCGGTACGCTTTTCCACGATGAAAAACCTTAGGCCGATGGCTGCATGCTGGGAAGATTAAAAGTCCTCAATCTCAGTCTCCCAAATAATTTTTCCAGTCTTGTTGATGAGAGCCCGCTTTCCCTCATATTCCACCTCCGCAAGCCCGTTATGGAAACAAGCATCACGATCGAACCGAGGCTCTATAACCATCTCTCCTAACAAGTTTACGAACCCCTTCTTTCCCTTTTTCAGTGCCACACAAGCCAATCCTTCCGAAAACGAACAAGCACTTCGATATCTAGGTTCTATTACCCACTTCCCTTGCGTGTTAATATACCCAAACTGCCCCGGCTTGAAACCGGCTCGTGCCACTCCACCTTCAAAATTTCCCAAAGAATAATACTGCGGCTGCTTGATAATCCTCGTCTCAAGGTCCACCAATCCATATGGATTCAAATAGTTATCTTCAAATTCACAAAACCCAGCCACTCCATCACAGAAATCCGTAAGGAATGGATACCGAGGGGGGAAAATACAGCGCCCTTCAATGTTAAATACAGATGCCAAAAATTCCCCTTGGTTGAACACCAAACACCCAAAAGCATTCCAATTTTTCGGCCATTCTGGAAAATACGGGACTTCGTGCACATCAAGAGAGGTTATGATGTCACCAGACTTGTTAATAATCTGGTACGGCGCCGGGGCATCGGTATCAACAAATGCATAATCACCAACAAAATCCCACCCCAACTGAAAACTTGGAGCAATCGTAAACTTGCCCGTGTGATCGATATAGCCAACCCGTCCACTTCGCGCAATACTCGAAACTCCTGAGCTAAACCTAGGTCCATCAACTCTGTCACATTCGAACTCTGCAGGAATCACTACTGCGCATTCCAAATCAATAAAGCCAAAATTCCCTTTCTCTTTAAAACAAGCCAATCCTTCATGGAAATCCCCCAAAAAGCTGAACCAGGGTTCAACCACAACCTCTCCGCTTGGCTTGATAAGCCCATAACCACGTCGGTCATGAACAACAATTCTCGCAGGAAAGTCCGTCATAATCATCGTAAAAGAGATACCCAAAGCAAGGTAGCACAACTAATAATCCCTAGTCCCCAGCATAACAAGTGCAACTCCATCCCCCCCTTAAATCACATCTGAAATAACCCGTTTGGGGGCTTGTTTATTTAAGTTTTATAAATAAGATTTAAATTCTGGAAAGTGAAATAAAAAGGTTATGTTCAAAGAGTAGTCGTATGTACATAACTTTTGTGCAAAAAAACAACTATGAAAAATAACTGTTTAATGCGAGAGAAAAAGTGTCCTCATGCATTTACTCTCATTGAATTGCTGGTGGTAATCGCGATCATTGCTATTCTGGCATCCATGATTCTTCCTGCCTTGGCTTTGGCAAAGGATTCAGCCAGACGTACGCAATGTGTTAATAACAATAAACAAATGGGCGTGGCTTGCTTGATGTATTCTGGAGACAGCAAGGAGAGAATGCCTGGCCCCAATTGGAATTCTCCATGGCAAGTGGGGTGGTTGTATGACCCTACAAACAGCTCTACTGTTCCTGATCTGTTTAAACTGGGCAAACAAGCGTATGCTGGAGGTCAGTTTTGGAATTACATTAGTAACCCAAGCGTCTACCGATGCCCCGGAGATTATACAAACACCACCTATTTTGCCAAACGTTCAAATAAACTCTCTACCTATGTTATGAATGGGGCAGTTTGTCACTTTGGCGCGTATGGACTTTCAGGTGGATATTATAAGACTTATCTTCAAACTGCGTTTCAACAAAGAGCTTTCATTATGTGGGAACCAGGTGGTGACAATGTGAATCAGGATGTTTCTGATTACTACAACGATGCATCCAGCAATCCCTCTGAAGATGGTGGACTAGGCACCCGACATGGAAAAAAAGGTGGTATTGTCCTTGCAGTTGATGGTCACGTGGAAATGGTGAAGTATGTTATTTGGAAGAAGGAAGTAGCTGAAACCATTAAAAACCGTGTTTGGTGCGTTCCTGACTCCACGAATGGGCGTTAACCTATTTTTGTGATCATTTCACTTCGGCAAACTTGTTTTTTTGTTGTTTGGTGTTTGTTTGCCCTGAGCCTGCGGGCTGGCGATGCCCAGCCCGTGGGACCTTTAGGAAGCGAATGGGAAAACGAGCAGAATCTCTCGCTTAACAAGCTTCCCCCTCATGCAACTCTGACTCCATTTCCGGATGTTCAAACTGCTTTAAAGATTCTTCCTGAGTATTCTCCGTTTGTTCGCTCTCTAAATGGCAATTGGAAATTTCACTGGGTAAAACAGCCAAGCGAACGACCGATTGATTTCTATAAAACGGATTTTGACGTTTCAAACTGGAAGACAATCCCCGTGCCTTCAAACTGGCAGCTTCAGGGATATGATGTTCCTGTTTATGTGAACCAGGCCTATCTTTTCAAACGCGATTGGCCACACGTAATGGAGGAACCTCCACGCAATTTCACAACGTTTACCAATCGGAATCCTGTTGGCTCGTATCGACGTGATTTTCAGGTTCCATCCACCTGGGCAGGACGTGACGTTCGCATCACATTCGACGGGGTTGATTCCTTTTTCTACCTTTGGATCAATGGCATTTATGTTGGTTTTTCAAAGGACAGCCGAACTCCTGCCGAGTTTGATATCACTCCATATTTGAAATCTGGAACAAACTCTGTGGCGGTTGAGGTTTATCGTTTTAGCGATGGCTCGTATCTTGAATGTCAGGACATGTGGCGATTGAGTGGTATTTTTCGAGGTGTTCGAATTTCTGCCCATTCCCGTCCTTATATTTATGATCTCTTTGCCATCCCCCATTGCTCTGCTGACAAGTGGAGCCTGGATATTGCGGGAAAGATCAATGGACAGATTTCTGCTGATACACATGTTCTTTACCACCTTTTTGACGATTCTGGGAAAAAGATTGATTGTGTCTCCGTGGATGCGGGCCAAATTTCTCAGAATACCTCCATCAATGTTTCTGCTCCAAAACTTTGGTCTGCTGAAGAGCCCAACTGCTACACATTAGTGGCTTCCATAGAGCAAAACGGGAAGGTTCTTGAAGCAGTATCAACTCTGGTTGGATTTCGAACCTGTGAAATTGTCGATCACGTCTTTCTGATCAATGGCAAGGCAGTGAAGTTAAAGGGAGTCAACCGGCACGAGAACTACCCGGACGTGGGGCACGCAGTGACTCATGAACAGATGGAACTCGACATCAAACGTTTGAAACAGGCCAACGTCAATCACGTCAGGACTTCACATTATCCAAACGATCCTTATTGGTATTATCTTTGCAACAAAAATGGAATTTATATACTGGATGAAGCCAACATTGAGAGTCATGGCTATTACTACGGCAAGGAATCACTGTCGCATCCAAAAGAATGGGAGGCAGCGCATGTGGCTCGTGTCACTGCTATGGTTGAACGAGATAAAAACCATCCTTGTGTGGTCATCTGGTCCCTTGGAAATGAAGCTGGACCTGGGAAAAACTTTGTTGCGGCAGAAAAAGCGATCAAGGAGCGGGATACTTCTCGGCCAACTCATTACGAGCGCAATAATGATATTGTTGATATGGGTTCCAATCAGTATCCCGATGTCGGATGGGTTTGGCACTGTGCCCGTGGAGGAGAAGGGATCAAATATCCCTTCTACATCAGTGAATACGCTCACATCATGAATAATGCTCTCGGAAATCTTGCCGACTATTGGGAGGCCATCGAGTCATCTGACCGTATTTTGGGAGCGGCAATTTGGGAATGGTGCGATCAGGGGCTTTATAAGACCAATTCGCAAGGGCGGCGATTCGTAGCGTATGGAGGGGATTTTGGCGATCATCCCAATGACGGACTCTTCATTGTAAAAGGGGTTGTTTACGCTGACCGCACCCCAAAGCCCTGTTATTTTGAAGTTAAAAAAGTCTATCAGAACATTGCTGTAAAAACCGGGATGGCAATCGATGAAATTGAGATTTTTAACAAGTATTTTTTTAAAGACCTGTCCCAGTTTGACTTGGCTTGGTCAGTGATTGAGAATGGCAGTGTGATCGATTCTGGAGTGATGCAGTGCCCATCAATTGCTCCTAGAGCAAAGACAGAGGTCAAGCTGCCTTTTAAGAATTTCAGAGAGAGAAAAGATGCGGAATATTTTCTGCGCGTTGGTTTCAGACTTCATTTTGCCACGCCATGGGCTCCTGCCGGGTATGAACTTGCAAACGAAGAACTCTTATTGAAAGCTGCTGATAAAACCGTGCTTTCTATAAAGGGCACGCAACCGACGATTGAGAAGATTGGAGATAAAACGGAAGTTACAGCGCGGAACATCAAGGTCATCTTTGGCAAAAACGGACTCGGATTGGAATCAATTTCCTCAAATGGCAAGCCGCTTTTGAGCCAACCTCCAATTCTGGATTTCTTCCGTTGTCCCGTTAACAACGACGGGTGGACCGCTGGTCGATGGTTTGAACAGGGACTTGAGGATATGTCCCATGTCGTTACAAACCTGAATGTCAGCCGTTTGGAAAGTGGTGCGGTTCAAGTTGTGGCGCAGATTGAAAGCCGGGGACGTTTCCGATCCAGTCTCGTTAACTTATCTGCTGGAGATGGCTGGCGTTTAAAGACCAACAATGCATTGCCAGACCTTGTGTTCCATTCAACTGTCGCCTGGGTCGTGTTTGACGACGGCTCGATTTCTTTTCAGACTTTGATAAATCCTGAAGGGCCTAATATCCCATTGGCTAGAGTGGGTGTTTCAATGAAGGTGCCTTCTGGCTTTTCACAATTCTCTTATTACGGACGCGGCCCTTGGGAAAACTATCCTGATCGCAAGACCGGAGCATTCATTAGTCGGTATTCCCACTCCGTTGCTGCAAATTTTGAGTCTTACGCCAAACCACAGGATATGGCGAATCGCGAGGATGTCCGCTGGTGCTCTTTGGCCAATGCGAATGGAAATGGAATTGCGCTCATCTCCGATGAATCAATGTCTGTATCCGCTTTACCTTGGACACCTATGGAACTCTTTGCGGCTTCGCATCCCACAGAGTTACCACCACCTGGGGACACCTATTTAACCTTGAGCACACAAGTCCTAGGCTTGGGAGGAGCCAGTTGTGGTCCAGCACCAATGGATCGCGATATTCCCCGCTCAAATCGTCAATGGTCTTTTGCTTTTCTAATACGTCCAGTGGAAAAGAGCAGCGACCTTTCTTCAAAAACCATGGTACGAGTTCCACAAGTCGGGCTGGTCTCATCTCAAAGGGATAGCAAGGGAGCGATCACACTGTCTTCTAAAACGCCCGGAGCTCATATTTCATATCGAATTGGCAATGGTGCGTGGAATAATTACACAGAACCATTTACACCTCCTGAGGGACAATTCAATTTGGAGGCCAAGGCAAGCAAAGATGGACTCTTGCCTTCACCTTCGGTAAACACAATTTTTTCCGCACAGATTCCACGTTCCGCCATGCGCATAGCCTATGTGGATTCCGAACAACCTGGGGAAGGAGAAGCCAGCCACTTGATTGATGGTGATTCTGGAACATATTGGCATACGCGCTATGACGTTACAGTAACAAAACATCCTCACACGGTTGATATTGACCTCGGGGCAAATAGGCGCATTTCTGGAGTAAGCGTTTTGCCGAGGCAAGACGGACCAAACGGTCGTATAAAGGATTATTGCATCAGTGTGAGTGCTGATGGCAAGGAATGGACTGAAGCGGCAAAAGGTAAATTTGCCAATAGTTTTGATAAGCAAATTGTCCATTTTACAGCACCTGTCGAGTGCCATTTTGTAAGACTGACGGCACTAAGTGAGCAACGCGGACAGGATTTTGCATCAGCTGCGGAATTGGATATCTTGCTTGCCCCAGAATCCTCTGCCGAGGGGAAGTAATTGGACTCATTGACCTGCCCCCCAAAAAACTGGATAAATTCACCAAAACGGCAATGTTATCGACTGAGATTCACGATCTTGTCATGTAAAACTCTGCGTTCTGAACTCATCGTACTTTCGTGGGAATAGTTGCTCCAACAGAGGCTTATGCAATCGACGCATTCCGTTTGGCCTGCCCCGAAAAAGTGGACAGGTTATAAGTAGAGTTCCGCCATTGTTTTTGTTTGTTTCTGCTGTTCAGTTCGGGGCGTAGGGAGGGCGTAGCCCGACCGTAGACCCGAACTGTTTCGCCGCTGACTATATTCCGCTGGCGTTTTGTATTCCAGTGAACTGTGCGGTCTTTCCATGTTATAATAGATCCGCCATTGTTCGATCACAATTCGCGCTTCCAACAGGCTCCCGAATGCTTCGCGGTTCAGGCATTCGTCCCGTAGTTTGTCGTGAAAGCTTTCTATATACGCATTCTCCCAAGGCGAGCCCGGCGTGATATACATCGTCTTG
>Ga0163159_1000205_pt1 | contig 95146 bp, 81 predicted proteins | sample BioMet9_FD_108702 | JGI IMG/M metagenome (GOLD analysis project Ga0163159, IMG submission 108702) | Microbial communities from bioreactor (seeded with sewage sludge) at Lawrence Berkeley National Lab, California, USA - Biofuel... | ecosystem: Engineered > Bioreactor > Anaerobic > Unclassified ... | reverse complement strand
TTGACCTATTGAATGACCTGATGGTCGCTCCCCTCACGGGGAGCGTGGGTTGAAATCATGCGGGTGAAATAAGTCTTGCCCTTCTGCATCGTCGCTCCCCTCACGGGGAGCGTGGGTTGAAATTCTTGCCCGCGCCAATGGTCCAAGTGGTAGGAGTGTCGCTCCCCTCACGGGGAGCGTGGGTTGAAATGTGTATCAAGCTGCCCTTTGGGTCTGTAATAACAGTCGCTCCCCTCACGGGGAGCGTGGGTTGAAATATTATGATGCTCAATCAGGCGCAGCCGGATAGGGTCGCTCCCCTCACGGGGAGCGTGGGTTGAAATAAATATACGGTTGACAGGACGGGAACGATCACTTGTCGCTCCCCTCACGGGGAGCGTGGGTTGAAATGTTGAGTGATCCGGAAAATCCTTCGTTGGCGGCTGAGTCGCTCCCCTCACGGGGAGCGTGGGTTGAAATGCCGACGACCACCGCGACCGCCAGCTTATGCGGAGTCGCTCCCCTCACGGGGAGCGTGGGTTGAAATAAGAATCAGTTGACGCTTGGCGACCGCCTGTACCGTCGCTCCCCTCACGGGGAGCGTGGGTTGAAATTTTCAGTCAATGGAGGAAACCCCGGATACGGCGGTCGCTCCCCTCACGGGGAGCGTGGGGTGAAATCCGACGCCCGCCGCCATGATCCGCTTGATGATGGGTCGCTCCCCTCACGGGGAGCGTGGGTTGAAATATGTTTCCGCGCAAGCGTTTCGGGCCGCAAAAATTGTCGCTCCCCTCACGGGGAGCGTGGGTTGAAATATGATGCACACGCACATCCTTTTATAGCTCGGCGTCGCTCCCCTCACGGGGAGCGTGGGTTGAAATCGGTAGAAAGGCTGACGGACTACATCTCAGAAATGTCGCTCCCCTCACGGGGAGCGTGGGTTGAAATAGGATTTGGGTTATAGGCGGCAGCAGCGTGCCCGCGTCGCTCCCCTCACGGGGAGCGTGGGTTGAAATAGCTCCTCGATAAACGCGGCCCGCTTGTCCGCAGGTCGCTCCCCTCACGGGGAGCGTGGATTGAAATTTTACGGCGGTGAGCTCTCCCCGCTTCATCTTGTGTCGCTCCCTCCGCGGGGAGCGTGGGTTGAAATACGTTGGGGGACTGATTGGCGTCCAGACGGTAGTCGTCGCTCCCCTCGCGGGGAGCATGGGCTGGTATATGCGCAGGCGAACGCACAGATGTGGGCCTGACGGCCCTTGTCGCCGACTCCTGTCCCTCCGCGGTGAGGAACGTCAGTGTCATCCTTGCGCTGGATCGCGGACGCATCATCGAAAAGCGCAAAAACGGAGCCTGACCGCCTGCCGAAGGCATCATTGTCCACCCTGTACCGAAGCCTTCGGGCTGGAGAGAATCCGTATTCCGAGGGTGCGCTTGAAAAATTTTCCGCCGAAAAATGAGCATATTCGCCTTTTGTCGGGTCAAACTATGCTTGCGATACCCGGAAACCCCATATCGCAATCAAGATTGAGTTGAGAAAAGGAGAAAAGAGTTATGAAGAAGTCTAATCTGAACGTTCCCGAGGCCCGCAGTGCCATGGATAAGTTTAAGATGGAGGCAGCCAATGAGGTTGGCGTCAACCTGAAGGACGGCTACAACGGCGACATTACCGCCAAGCAGGCCGGCTCTGTTGGCGGACAGATGGTCAAAAAGATGATCGAGTCCTACGAGAAGTCTCTGTAATCTCCAACAAAAAGGAGGCCCCGGCAGCAGCCGGGGCCTCCGCGTTTACATCGCTTTGCCGGGAGAACTGCGGGCCAGCCCCCGGACGAAAATTTCGAACTCCACCCGATACCGTTCCGTCAGATCGTAGGACCCGCCCTGAATCACCCAGTCGAACAGCAGGCCGCGGATCAGCCGCATGACCGACCAGGTCAGGTAGTCCGGGTCGAATCGGTCCGTGATCGCCCCCTCATCCGCGGCCTGCGCCACGATGCGTCGGATCTCGCGGCAGTACGGGCGGTTGTAGTCATAGCGGGGGATGTTGGGATTCTTCAGCAGAACCTGATAATACTGGGCGATAATGAGCCCAATTTTTTCCTGCACATAGGTGACATAACGCCGGAGCAGGCAGTCCAGCGCCTCCAGCGGAGGCAAATCCCGGTAAAGGGATACGAACTCCTCGGTCAGCAGCCAGTCGATGCTTTGGTACGCCTCGTGTACCAGTTCATCCTTGGAATGAAACTGATGGTAGAACGAGCCTGTGGAAACACCGGCAGCGGTACAGATCTCCTGTACCGTGATGTTGTCATAGTTCTTTTCTCGGGCCAGTCTGACCACGGCGTCCATCAGCTTTCGCTGCGTCTCCGCGGAGCAGTGGTAATGGGAGGTGCCCATGCGCGATCACTCCGTCCAATTTCAGCATATCTGTAATTTTAGCACAAATCCTCTTGCTTGTCAGCAGTCAGTATGGTATATTACAAATTAGAACGATATTCTAATTTGGGGGAATCGCCATGAAATCCGCAGCCATCGTCGCCGACACCAACAGCGGCATCATGCCCCGGCAGGCAGCCGAGATGGGCATTCAGCTGATCTCCATGCCCTTTCTGGTCAATGGGGAGCAGCATCTGGAGGGCAAGAGCTGCCCTGCGCCGGAGTTTTTCGCGAAGCTGGCGGAGGGCGCGGAGGTGTCCACCTCCCAGCCGTCCCCCGGAGAGATCATCCGCCTGTGGGAAAAGCTGCTGAAGCATCATGAGGCCGTGCTGCATTTCCCCATGTCCTCCAGTCTCAGCGGCACCTGCCAGACGGCGCAGGCGCTGGCGCTGGACTATCCGGGCAAGGTGTTCGTGGTGGACAACCAGCGCATCTCCGTGACGCTGATGCAGTCCATTGAGGATGCACAGAAGCTGCTGGCCGAGGGCAGGTCCGCGGCGGAGATTCAGAAGATTCTGGAGAGAGACAAGCTGGACGCCAGCATTTATATCGCGGTGAACACGCTGGAGTATCTGAAAAAGAGCGGGCGGGTCACTTCAACCGCCGCGGCGATGGCCACGGTGCTGAACCTGAAGCCGGTGCTTCAGATTCAGGGCGGAAAGCTGGACGCCTTTAAAAAAGCCCGCGGAATGCAGCAGGCCAAGACCGTGATGGCCGAGGCCATGCAGAGAGATCTGGAGACCCGCTTTGCCGGACGGAGGGTGCGGCTTTTTGCCGCCTACTCCGGACTGGAGGAGGAGGGAAGGCAGTGGCAGGCCGAGGTGCAGGCGCTGTTCCCGGATCGGACGGTGGAGTTGTATGCCCTGCCCATCAGTATTTGCTGCCACGTAGGCGCGGGCGCACGGGCCATTGCCTGCGCGCCGGTGATGTGACCGTCTCAAAACACATAAAAATCCGCAGCCGCGCATGGAATTCATGCGCGGCTGCGCTGTTGTCCGTCAGGACCGCGCCGCGACCTCGCGGACGGTAAGCACGCCGTCCTGCACGGTGAAGCGCACGTTCAGTCCCGCAAAGTCCAGCCCGTACACCCGGTCCGAATCTCCCTGATAGGAGGGCCGGGGGTCGTGGGCCAGCACGCCCGTCAGCGCGGAGCGCCGGTCCTCCGGGACGGCGGCCAGCAGCTGAGGCGGGAAATCCACCGCCAGCAGAAAATCGCCCGTTCGGGCGGTGAAGCCGGCGGCGGCCTCGGGATGACTGTCGGCATAAGGGATGTAGGGCTTGATGTCAAAAATGGGAGTGCCGTCCATCAAATCCGCGCCGGAGACGCGGAGGATTACGCCCCGGTCCCCGGTTTCCTCCAGCCCCTCCAGCCGGACGCAGGACAAGCCCAGCGGATTGGGCCGGAAGGGGGAGCGGGTGGCGAACACGCCCATGCGGGCGTTGCCGCCCAGCCGCGGGGGCCGGACGGTGGGGGACCACCCATCCCGTATGGATTCGGAGAACTCCCAAATCAGCCACAGGTGAGAAAATTCCTCCAGTCCGCGCAGAGCCTCCGGATTGCGGAATTCCGGCTCAAAGACCACCTCGGCCCGGAGCGATTCCACCAGCCCGCTCTGCCGCGGGATTCCGAATTTTTCGGGAAAATCGCTGCGGATGCGGGCGATGATCTTCAGCGGGGGAACAGCGTCGTTCATGGTCAGTAAGGCAGGCGGGCGCAGTCCGCGGGTGCGCCGGAGAGCATTTCCAGCCCGTGTTCCAGAGCGGGGAGAACGGCTTCCAGATTTTCCACGGCTGCCTTGGGAGAGCCGGGCAGATTGATGATGAGGCACTTGTTCCGGATGCCGGCCTGCGCGCGGGAGAGCATTCCCCGTTTGGTCACCTGCATGGAGGCGTAGCGCATGGCCTCGGGGATGCCGGGGGCCAGCTTCGTGCATACGGCGATGGTGGCCTCCGGAGTCACGTCACGGGGGGCGAAGCCGGTGCCGCCGGTGGTGACGATCAGATCAATTTCCTGCTGGTCGGACAGCTGGCGCAGGGCCGCTTCGATCTGGGCCTGTACGTCGGGAACGATCAGGGTTTTGGCGATGTGATAGCCGCTTTGCTGCAGGCAGTGCTGGACGGCGGGACCGCCCTCGTCCGTCCGTTCTCCGCGGTAGCAGCGGTCGCTGACGGTGATTACGGCAGCATGAAACATGGGGAGACCTCCTTTTTATTTCAGCAGAAGAATATGCTCCGGCGCCACCGTTACGGTGAGGGAGCGGGTGTCGGGCCGGGCGTTCCACAGCTCCTTGCTCAGCTCCATCCGCAGCAGCGGCGCGTCCGGCCCGGCCCCCACGGGGCGGAGCAGGACGATCTTGCCGAACACATCGTCGATGACGCGCGCGACGGTGCAGGGGATCTGGTTGATCTCGCCGCCGGCCGCCATGCGGACGTGATGGGAACAGATGCCCGCTCTCACCGCATCTGGCGGCACAGGCCGCCCGCAGGAGAGGGACAGATTCCAATCCGGTACTGTTATCCTATCACCGTCCGGACGGATTGTCACGTAGTTCTTGCAGCCGGAGAGCCGGGCCGCGGATTCGGTGCCCGGCGCCCGGAACAGCTCCTCCATGGAGACCACCGGCTCGGAGCGGCCGCCGTCCAGCACGCAGACCCGGCGGCAGTTCCGCCACGCCTCGCCCCGGTCGTGGGTCACCCACAGCACGGGGCCCGTAAAATGCTCCAGCGTGTCCAGCAGCTCCAGCTCCAGCTGGTATTTGAGATAGCTGTCCAGCGCGGAAAACGGCTCGTCCAACAGGATGGCGGCGGGGCGGGAGGCGAGGATGCGGGCCAGGGCGGCCCGCTGCTGCTGCCCGCCGGAGAGCTGCCGGGGCCGCTTGTCCGCCGTATCGGAAAGGCGGAACCGCCGCAGCAGCTCCTCCGTCTCCGCGTCCCGGCGGGAGCGGTCCCGCACGGCCACGGCGACGTTTTGCCGGACGGTCATGTTGGGAAACAGGGCGTACTGCTGAAAGAGATAGCCCACGTTCCGCTGTTGGGGCGGGAGGCACACGCGGGCGGCGCTGTCGAACAGCACCCGCCCGTCCAGTTCGATGTGCCCGGCGTCGGGCTTCAGAATCCCGGCGATGCACTTGAGGGTCACGCTTTTCCCGCAGCCGGAGGCGCCCAGCAGCGCCAGCAGCTCCGTTTCCGCCTGAAAGGCGGCCTGGAGGGAGAAATCGCCCAGCTGCTTCTGAATATCCACAATCAGGCTCATGCGGGCGCACCTCCCCGTCTTGTTCGGCGCTCCCGGGATTCCAGCAGGTTGATGGACAGCAGAAACACAGCGGAGATGGCGATGTTCACCAGCACCCACCGCAGGGCCCCGGCATCGTCGTTGGTGCGCCAGAGCTGATAGACGGTGGTGGAGATGGTGGCCGTTTTGCCCGGCGTATAGCCCGCCACCATGGAGGTGGCGCCGTATTCGCCCAGCGCGCGGGCGAAGGCCAGCACCATGCCCGCCAGAATGCCCTGACGGCAGTAGGGCATCCGAATACGCCAGAAAATATAGGAGTTGGAGAGGCCCAGCGTTCTGCCCGCGTCGGCCAGCGTGGAGTCAAAGCTCTCGAAAGCGCCGCGGGCGGTGCGGTACATCAGCGGGAAGGAGACCGCGATGGTGGCAAAGACGGCGGACCACCACGTCATCACCAGCCGTATGCCGAAGACGTTCATGGCCCACGCGCCCAGCGGGTGCCGGGGTCCCAGCAGCAACAGCAGCAGCCAGCCTACCACCGTGGGCGGCAGCACCAGCGGCAGCGTCAGCAGCACGTCCAGCGCGCCCTTGAGCAGCCGGGGCAGCCGCGCAATGTAATAGGCGAAAAAAAGCCCCAGAAAGAACACGGCCACCGTGGAGATGGCCGCGATGCGCAGCGAGTTGTACAGGGGATACCAGTCCATGCGACACCTCCCGAAAAAGCAGGGGACAGGACAGTACGCTGTCCTGTCCCCCAGTTTATCAGATTTTTCCTTACTTCACAATGGTGAAGCCCACTTTTTCAAAGATGGCGGAGCAGTCGTCGGTGCGGAGATAGTCCAGGAAGGCCTGGGCGGCGTCCAGCTTGGCGGTGTCGGTGGTGGTGTTCAGCACGGCGGCGGGATAGAGGACCTGACCGCACATATCCTTGGTGGCGGTGTCCACCACGGTGAGGCCGGCGGAGTAGGCGTCGGTGGCATAGACCACGCCGAAGTCCACGGAGCCCTCGGATACCTGGGTGGTGACTTCCTTGACGTTGGAGCCGTAAGTAATCACGCCGGCCTTGGCCAGAGCGGCTTCATCCAGGCCCAGATAGGTCAGGATCTTGCTGGTGTACTGGCCCACGGGCACGTCGCTGTTGCCCATGGCCATCAGGCAGCCGCCCTTGGTCAGAGCGGCCTTGGCATCGTCAAAGCTCTTGATGTTCTTGGGGTTGTTGGAGGGAACCACCAGAACGACTTTGTTCTCCAGAATATCCACGCGGGAGCCGGCCACCAGCATGTCGTTGCCGTCGGGGTTCTTCTCCGTGTCGGACTTCAGGGTGCCGTCCAGCGCGTTCATCTGCTTCTGCGCCGCAGAGATGAACAGGTTGCAGTCGGCGCCCTGTTCGATCTGCTTGAGCAGCGTGCCGGAGGACTCGTAGGAGGCGGTGACGGTGACGTTGGGAGCCACGGTCTTGTAGTTCTCAATGATCTGGTCGAGGGTCTCGGTCATGGAAGCCGCGGCGAATACCGTGATGGAGACGGGGACGGCCTCGGAGGACGCAGCCGCGGAGCCGGAGGCGGAGGCCGCTGCGGAACCGGAGGATGCAGTGGCTGCGGTGCCGCTGGAGCCGCAGGAGGCCAGAGTCAGCGCCATAGCCAGAGACAGGACGAGGGCAAATACTTTTTTCATGTGTCAAAACTCCTTTTCATGTTGTCGGACGCTGGGGAGAACGCGGCGGGCGCGTCCGGGGACGCCGTGCGCTTCTATTTCCAAATTCCCGCAGAGGAAAGATGGGCAACGTGATGCTCAAACGAGTATAACGAATGGCGAAACCCGCGCCCGCTGAGCGGGCGCAGAATGGGTTATTTTCCGAAGGGGCAGACGGGCCAGTGGCAGGGCTTGCAGCCGAGGCACAGGCCGCCCTCGCCCATGGAGGCGAGATCCGTGCGGGTGATGGGAACGCCTGCGGCGATGCGGGGCAGAACCAGATCGAAGATGGTGGCGCCGGCGTACATGACGCAGCCGGGGAGACCCATGATGGGGGAGCCGTCCTCAAAATAGCCCAGCAGGAACATGGCGCCGGGCAGAACCGGCGCGCCGTAGGCGATGATCTCGGCGCCGGAGGCCCGGATGCCGCCGGGGGTGTTGTCGTCGGGGTCCACGCTCATGCCGCCGGTGCAGACGATGAGATCGGGGTGATGCTCCCGCATGGCGGCGATGCCGGCGGCCACGTTTTCCACGCCGTCGCCGGACATGACCTGCGCGATGGTCTCGATGCCGTAGGAGGCCAGCTTAGCCTTGACCACAGGGGTGAAGGTGTCCTGAATCCGGCCCTTCTGAACCTCGCTGCCGGTGATGACGATGGCGGCGGTTCTGAGCTTCCAGGGCAGCAGCTCCACCAGCGGAGCATCGCCGGCGGCGTCCTCCGCGGCTTTCAGCTTTTCCTCCTCGATGATCAGCGGGATGACCCGCATACCCGCCAGCTTGTCGCCCTTGCGGACGGCGGTGTTGCCGTGGCGGGTGGCGATCATCACATCCGGCACGGAGTTCACGGCGACGAGCCGGTCGGACTTCACCCGGAACAGGCCGTCGCAGGCGGCCTTCAGTTCGATTTTGCCCTCCTTGACCTCGCTGCGCTCCATGTGTTCGTTGGCGCACAGGGCGTACAGACGCTCGGCGGCATCGTTCTCGTGAACCATGCCGGGGGTCATTTCCCAGACGTACAGATGCTCCTTGCCCATGCTCAGCAGCACGGGGATGTCCTCCTCCGTGACCACGTGGCCCTTGCGGAAACGGGCGTCCTTGTACTGATCCTTGATGATCTGCGTCAGATCGTGGCAGAGCACATGGCCCACCGCGTCCTCGGTTCTGATGAGTTTCATGATTGAGAATCCTCCAGAATGGTAATTTCATCTCCGGGGCGGACAACGCCCTCCCGCGCCACCACGGCAAAGATGCCCTCGGTGGGCATCACGCATTTCCCCACGGCCTTTTTGATGGCGCAGTCGTTGTGACATTCCTTGCCGATCTGGGTCACGGCCACCTCCGTCTCACCGATGCGCAGATGGGTGCCCACCGGCAGATGCTTGAGGTCGATGCCGACGGTGTTGATGTTTTCGGCGAATACGCCGGGATCCAGCGGAATGGGGCATTTTGCCCGCATGGTGTCCACGCTCTCCTCGGCCAGCAGGCTGATCTGGCGGTGCCAGTCGCCGGCGTGGGCGTCGCCCACGATGCCGTGATGGAGCTTCAGAGTGATTTCAGGCAGAGGGTGCTTCTGCTCTCCCTTGTGCTCGCTGATGTTGACGGATACGACCTTAGCCATGTTGTCCTCCTCAGATCTTTGCGATGTAGTCGCCGCTCTTGCCGCCGGATTTCCGCAGCAGGCGGATATTTTCTATGTGCATATCCTTCTGGACGGCCTTGCACATATCGTAGATGGTCAGCGCCGCCACGGAGACGGCGGTAAGGGCCTCCATCTCCACGCCGGTCTCGCCGTTGCAGGAGACGGTGGCCTGAATCTCCACCCGGCTGGGCACGTCGCACAGGGCGAAGGAGATGTCCACGCCGGTGAGCGGCAGGGGGTGGCACATGGGAATCAGTTCCCAGTTGCGTTTGGCGGCCATGATTCCAGCCACCTGCGCCACGGCCAGCACGTCGCCCTTTTTCATGGAGCCCTCCCGGATTTTCTGGAGGGTGAAAGGTTCCATGTAAATTTCACCGCAGGCTGCGGCGACACGGTGGGTAACGGCCTTGCCCGTGACGTCGACCATGTGAGCGCGGCCCTGTTCATTGAAATGGGTCAATTCATTTCCGTCGCACATAGGCGCTCCTTTCAAAACCGGGTTCCCTGTCCCGATCCTGTTTCGTTTTTTAGACCGCTGCGGAATTTTCGCTTTTTCCGTTTCCCGCGCGGAGAGGCCCGGCGGCTTCTCTGCCAATCGGGAGAAAACAGCCGGGGCTCCGCCGACGGCGGAGCAGGCGGGGCTGTTTCGAAGAAACGGCGCGGTTCATGGGCCCGGACAGGGCCGGAAACCGCAGGGCAGAGCAAGCGATCCGCAGCGCATCCGGCGTCAGCCGCCGATCTCGTTCATGTCGCGGGGCGTGTCGCTGCCGCCGGCGGCAAGATGATGTCCCTCCGGCTTTTGCAGAATACCCCGGCGGATGGCCGCCTCCAGCTCCTGACCGTGGAGCCCCCGGAGGGGGATCTCCTCGCGGGAGTGCAGGCAGCCCTTCAGCTTTCCGTCCGAGGTGACCCGGATACGCCGGCACTGGCTGCAGAAGCTGTGGCTCATGGGGGCGATCAGGCCCACGGTGCCGGGAGCGCCGGGGATGCGGTAGCGCCGCGCCACGCCCTCCGTCGCAATGGGCTGCAGTTCCGGGCAGGCGGTCAGCACAGCCTGTCCGGAAAGAAAACAGGACTTTTCCCAGTGGGCGCACTCGCCCATGGGCATCAGTTCAATAAAACGGACCTCCCACGGATGTTCGCGGGTAAGTCCCACAAAATTTGCGATTTCGTCGCTGTTGAATCCGCCGATCAGCACCACGTCCAGCTTCAGCCCGGTGAAGCCGGCGTCCTCCGCGGCCCGGATGCCCTCCAGCACGCTGCTCAGGGAGCCCCGCCGGGAGATGCTGGCAAATTTTTCAGGGACCATGGAATCCAGACTGATGTTCAGCCGGGAGACGCCCGCCTCCCGCAGAGGCGCGGCCAGCTCCGCCAGCAGACTGCCGTTGGTGGTCATGCACAGCTCCTCTACCCCCGGAATCCGGGCGACGCCCCGGCAGATGTCCAGAATCCCGTGACGCACCAGCGGTTCGCCGCCGGTGAGCCGAATTTTTCGTATGCCGCAGGCCGCCGAGGCTCCGGCAATCTCCACCAGCTCCTCCACAGAGAGAATTTCGCTGTGAGGGCGCTTCGGTACGCCGCATTCCGGCATACAGTAGCGGCAGCGGAAATTGCACAGGTCGGTAACCGACAGGCGCAGATAGTCGATGTTGCGGCCACAGCCGTCTCGCATGGATGGTTCCTCCCACCGTGATACTCAAGTCAGGTAAACGATCTTCCGGTTAATAATAAACGCTTTGTGCCGGAAAGTCAAGAAAAAGGTCACCGTTTCCGGGACTTCCCGAGGGCCGGCGCAGCGCGGAAAAATTTGACGTCCCGGCGCTTTCAGTAGGGACAAATCCTTGACGGAGCGCTGCCCGGAGTGTTATGCTTATAAAAGTATAAGGGGGGGTGAGGCCGTGCTGGCGGAACTGCTGGGAATCCGTCCCGGCGTGACAGCCGTGATCGGCAGCGGCGGAAAGACCTCTCTGCTGCGGACGCTGGGGAAGGAATTGTCCGCGCAGGGAAGGACGGCGGTGCTGTGCACCACCACGCACGTCTTCCCCTTTGCCGGGATCGTCACCGTGACCGAACCGGATGAGCACCGTCTGTCGGAGGCGCTGAGCCGTGATCGCATCGTCTGCGCGGGCGTCCCGGAGCAGGCCACGGGCAAGCTGACGTCTCCGGCCATTCCCCTGACGCGGCTGGCGCGGCTGGCCGATTACGTACTGGCGGAGGCGGACGGCTCCCACGGGCTGCCGCTGAAGGCCCACGCCCCTCATGAGCCCGTGATCCCGCCGGAGGCGGGCCGCGTCGTCTGCGTGGTGGGCCTGTCGGGTCTGGATCGTCCGATCCGGGAGGCTGCCCACCGCCCCGGCCGGTTTGCGGAGCTGGCGGGAGCGGGGGAGAACGACTCTGCCACGGCGGTTTCGGTGGCCCGGGTGCTCAACGCCGAGGCGCTGAGCGACATCTATTTCATCAATCAGGCGGATACCCCGTCCCAGCTGCGCAGAGCCGGAGAGCTGGCGTCCCTGCTGGACCGGCCGGCGGCGGCGGGGTCGCTGCAAAAAGGAGGATTTATTCCATGCTGGTAATCATTCGCGGCGCCGGAGACATTGCCACCGGCATTGCCCTGCGGCTGCGCCGTTCTGGGATTCAGGTGGTGATGACGGATCTGGCGCATCCCACGGCCATTCGCCGCACCGTCTGCTTTTCGCAGGCCATTCTGTTCGATACCTTTACGGTGGAGGACATCACCGCCGAGCGGGCGGACAGCGCCGCTCAGGTGCCTGAAATCCTGCGCAGAGGCCGCATTCCGGTGCTGGCCGACCCGGAGGGCGCCTGCATCGCCGAGCTGAAGCCCGACGCGGTGGTGGACGCCATTCTGGCGAAGAAAAACCTGGGCACGAAGATCACCGACGCCCCGGTGGTGATCGGCGTGGGGCCCGGCTTTACCGCGGGAGAGGACTGTCACGCGGTGGTGGAAACCATGCGGGGGCACTATCTGGGCCGGGTGATCGGGAAGGGCAGCGCCATTCCCAATACCGGCATTCCCGGTCTCATCGGCGGCTTTGCCGGGGAGCGGGTCCTGCGGGCGCCGGCGGACGGCGAGTTTCACCAGCTGCTGGACATCGGTGCGCAGGTGAAGCAGGGAGACGTGGCCGGCACCGTGAACGGGGAGCCTATGGTCTGCACGCTGGACGGCGTGCTGCGGGGCATTCTGGCCGACGGAACGCCCGTTTTCAAGGGCATGAAGGCAGGCGATGTGGACCCACGGTGCGTGGAGGCCCATTGCTACTGTGCGTCGGACAAGGCGCTGGCCGTGGGCGGCGGCGTGCTGGAGGCGGTGCTGCATCTGACGGGAGTTTTGAGAGGGGCGGACGGATATGGCGGAAAATGAAGTGAAGCTGACCAAGCTGGCCAAATGTGCCGGCTGCGGCGCCAAGGTGGGCGCCGGAGTGCTGGCCCAGCTGCTGAAGGACATCAAGGTGCGGCAGGACCCCAATCTGCTGGTGGGCTTTGACAAGAGCGACGACGCCTCGGTCTATAAGATCACGGACGATCTGGCGCTGGTTCAAACGGTGGACTTTTTCCCGCCCATCGCGGACGACCCCTACCTGTTCGGGCGCATCGCGGCCACCAACGCCCTCAGTGACGTGTATGCCATGGGCGGCGAGCCGAAGCTGGCCCTGAACATCATGTGCATCCCGGAGTCCATGCCCTCGGATGCGGTGCACCAGCTGCTCCGGGGCGGATACGACACGGTGTACGAGGCGGGCGCGCTCATCACCGGCGGCCACAGCATTCTGGACGACGAGCCCAAGTACGGCCTCGCCGTGACGGGCTTTGTCCATCCCGACCACATTCTGGCCAACGACGGCGCCCGGCCCGGCGACGTGCTGCTGTTCACCAAGCCGCTGGGCATCGGCGTGCTGACCACGGCAGGCAAGGTGGACATGGCGTCCAAGGCCGGCATGGAGCTGGCGGAGCGGCTGATGACCACTCTGAACAAGAGTGCGCGGGACGCCATGGTGAAGTACGACGTCCACGCCTGCACCGACGTGACGGGCTTTGGCCTGCTGGGTCACAGCTGTGAGATGGCGCAGGGCAGCGACGTGGAGATCGAGCTGCACCTGGACGGCATCGACCTCATTCCGGAGGCGCTGGAGCTGGCCAAGGCCGGTATTCTGGCGGCGGGCATGTACCGCAACCGCAGCTTTGCCGAAAAGTGGGTGGACGCGGGAGATACGGAGCTGAGCCGTCAGGATCTGCTCTACGATCCCCAGACCTCCGGCGGCCTGCTGATCTCCGTGGCCGCGTCGGACGCGGACGCCCTGTATGCGGAGCTGCAGCGGACGGTTCCCAGCGCGCAGCGCGTGGGCATTGTCCGGGAGTACCGGGGCGGCAGCCGCATCTTCCTGCGGTGATCGGACGATCACGCAGCCGGCAGCATCGTGATCGCGGCGCGGCTTCGTCTCCAACGCGGCTTCGCTTCGGCGCGGCTTCGCCTGCCGCCTGCGGAAAGCAGCTTTTCTCTGAAACAATCAAAGCCCCGGACTTGCGTCCGGGGCTTTGATTATTTTATGGAAGGGGTTCAGTCCTGACCGGGGACCTTCGGCAGCGTTGCGAAGCTGGCCTTCAGGTCGTCGTCGGTGGGAATAAAGTCGGTCATCTCGCCGTCGTGGAATTTCTGATAGGCCACCATGTCGAAGTAGCCGGTGCCGGTCAGACCAAAGACGATGGTTTTTGCCTCGCCGGTCTCCTTGCATTTCAGCGCCTCGTCGATGGCGACGCGGATGGCGTGGCTGGACTCCGGAGCGGGCAGGATGCCCTCCACACGGGCGAACTGCTCCGCGGCCTCAAAGACCTTGGTCTGCTCCACGCTGCGGGCCTCCATATATCCGTCGTGATACAGCTGGGAGAGAATGGAGCTCATGCCGTGATACCGCAGGCCGCCGGCGTGGTTGGGAGAGGGAATGAAGTTGCTGCCCAGCGTGTACATCTTGGCCAGCGGGCAGACATGGCCGGTGTCGCAGAAGTCGTAGGCGAATACGCCGCGGGTGAGGCTGGGGCAGGAGGCGGGCTCCACGGCGATGATCTGATAGTCGGCCTCGCCCCGGAGCTTCTGGCCCATAAACGGGGCGATCAGGCCGCCCAGATTGCTGCCGCCGCCGGCGCAGCCGATGATCATGTCGGGTTTGATGCCGTATTTGTCCAGCGCCAGCTTGGTCTCCACGCCGATGACGCTCTGGTGCAGCAGCACCTGATTCAGCACGCTGCCCAGCACGTAGCGGTAGCCGGGATGGGAGACGGCAACCTCCACGGCCTCGCTGATGGCGCAGCCCAGAGAGCCGGTGGTGCCGGGGTGCTCCTTGAGGATGGCGCGGCCCACGTTGGTGGTTTCGGAGGGGGAGGGGGTGACGGAGGCGCCGTAGGTCCGCATGACCTCGCGGCGGAAGGGCTTCTGCTCGTAGGAGCATTTGACCATGAACACCTTGCAGTCCAGACCGAAGTAGGAGCAGGCCATGCTCAGGGCCGTGCCCCACTGGCCGGCGCCCGTCTCAGTGGTGACGCCCTTGAGCCCCTGCATCTTGGCGTAGTAGGCCTGCGCGATGGCGGAGTTCAGCTTGTGGCTGCCGGAGGTGTTGTTGCCCTCAAACTTGTAGTAGATTTTGGCGGGCGTCTGGAGCTTTTCCTCCAGACAGTAGGCCCGTACCAGCGGGGAGGGGCGGTACATCTTGTAGAAGTCCCGGATCTCCTGCGGGATGGGAATGGCGCGGTCGTCGTTGTTCAGCTCCTGCCGGATGAGCTCGTCGCAGAAAACGGGGCGCAGGTCCTCGAAGGTCATGGGTGCGCCGGTGCCGGGATTCAGCAGGGGAGCGGGCTTGTTCTTCATATCCGCCCGCACATTGTACCAACTTTTGGGCATCTCGGATTCTTCGAGATAAATTTTGTAGGGGATGTTGTGATCGTACTTCATGGTGCTGCTCCTTTCAAAATACGTTCTCCCCATGGACTTGCGGGCATCAAAAAAAGACCCTCATCCGCAAAGAGAACCGTTCTGTTCTCTTGGGACAAAAGTCTGAAACTTCTGCGGTGCCACCCAATTTGGCGATTTCTCGCCCGCTCGGCGACGTGCCAACACACGTCTTTCCGTGGTAACGGGGGAAAAGCCCGTCGGAACTTACTGGCCTAAGCGTTCAGCCCGCCCTCGGCAGTCCATTCGGCAAAGTCGTCTCTGCTGCACTCACACCGCCGGCAGCTCTCTGGGAGAAACTCGTTTTGCGTACTCGTCTGCGTCATAGGTTTTTTCTGTTTGAACTTGCGCTGAGTATAGACCCCTGCCGGCGGGTTTGTCAACCCCTGACCCTGAAGTTCGGATCATTTGCGCAAAACGCGGGTGAAATTTGGAAAAAGATTGTGAGAAATTCAAGAAAAAAGCGGGGCCGAAGCCCCGCCTTTCAGCGCTGATACTCGAACTCGTAGTCGTACATGGACACGGTGTCGCCGTCCTCGATGCCCTTTTCCTCCAGCTGTCCGAACAGCCCGGATTCCCGCAGGGCCTTGTCGAAGTACATCCGGCTCTCATAGTCGCTGAAGTTGACGTTGCCCATCATGCGCTGGAGCCACGGGCCGTCCACCACCCAGGTGTGGCCGTCGTTGATGCGCTCGATGCGCAGCGGCTCGCTGGTGTCGATGACCTCGGGGCGGGGCACATACTCCGGCTCAAACACCCGGACGGGCGGCAGAACGGAGAGCATCTCGCCGACCTTCTCCATCAGCTCCCGGACGCCCTGATGGGCTGCGGCGGAGATGGGGAAGAGCTGGTAGCCCGCGGCCTCCACATGGGCCCGCAGCTTTTCCAGCAGCTCGGGGTCGGACATGATGTCCACCTTGTTGGCGGCCACGATCTGGGGCCGCTGGGCGAGGTCGGCGTTGTACTGCCGAAGCTCCTCGTTGATGGCGTCGAAGTCGGCCACCGGGTCCCGGCCTTCGCTGCCGGAGACGTCCACCACATGAACCAGCAGGCGGCAGCGATCCACATGGCGCAGGAAATCGTGTCCCAGTCCGGCGCCCTCGGACGCACCCTCGATGATGCCGGGAATGTCCGCCATCACGAAGGAGCGGCCCTCGTCCACGTAGACCACGCCCAGATTGGGGAACAGGGTGGTGAAGTGGTAGTTGGCGATTTTGGGCTGCGCCTTGGAGACCACGCTGAGCAGCGTGGATTTGCCCACGTTGGGAAAGCCCACCAGACCCACGTCGGCCAGCAGCTTCAGCTCCAGAATCACGTCGTGGCTCTCGCCGGGCAGACCGGCCTTGGCGAAGCGGGGCACCTGACGGGTGGGGGTGGCGAAGTGCATGTTGCCCCAGCCGCCCCGGCCTCCGCGGCACAGGACGAAGGGCTCCGTGTCGGACATGTCCTTGATGATCTCGCCGGTCTCGGCGTCCCGGACAAGGGTGCCCAGCGGCACCCGGATGACGAGATCCTCGCCGTCCTTGCCGGATTTGCGGGAGCTCTGGCCGTCCACGCCGTTGGCGGCCACATATTTGCGTTTGTAGCGGAAATCCATCAGGGTGGACATGTTTTCGTCCGCCCGCAGGATGATGGAGCCGCCGCGTCCGCCGTCGCCGCCGTCGGGTCCGCCGGCAGCCACGTATTTTTCGCGGTGAAAGGCCACCACGCCGTTGCCGCCGTTGCCGGCCCGTACGGTGATGCGCGCCTTGTCGATAAAAGAGGAAGCCATAAAAGCTCCTTTCTGAACAAAAGAGGTTGGAGAGATCAAAGGACCTTCCGGAGAGGGGACCGCCGCGGGTCAGTATGCCCTCTCCCGCTGCAAAGATGCATCGGCTGAAAAAAACGGGTGGATTTGACATCCACCCGTTTCCCAGTCTGGATTACTGAGCGTCGTAAACAGAGACCTGCTTGCGATCCTTGCCCAGATGCTCGAAGCGGACGACGCCGCTGGCGGTGGCGAACAGCGTATCGTCGCTGCCCTTGCCCACGTTCACACCCGGATGGATGTGCGTGCCGCGCTGACGAACCAGAATGTTGCCGGCCTGAACGAACTGACCGTCTGCACGCTTGGCGCCCAGACGCTTGGATTCGGAATCACGGCCGTTCTTGGTGGAGCCGCCGCCCTTTTTGTGGGCGAAAAACTGTAAACCAATACGAATCATAATCGGACCATCCTTTCTGTAAGATGATGGGGAGGGATCAACCCTCCAGAACTTCAATATTCTCGGGGTACTCGTCATGGAGCTCGGTAAAATAGACCATCAGGCCGGCCAGAAGTGTCTGGCTGGTTTTCTCATCTGCGGCGGACAGGCCGCCGGGCAGCCGGAGGGAGATGCGGGTATCGGCCTCGCTGATTTTCACAGCGGCGGCCAGCCCCAGTACCTCGTTGAGGGTAGCCTCGGTGAGACGGATGGCGCTGGTGACGGCGGCGCAGACGATGTCCTCGCCGGCGGGAGCGTATCCGCTGTGTCCCTGAGAGTCAAAACCGGTGATCCGGTCCTCCTCCATGCGAAAGGTCACCGTGGTCATACTCAGGCGTTGATGGCGCCGATGGTGACCTTGGTGTACGGCTGGCGATGGCCCTGACGCTTGCGGTAGCCCTTCTTGGCATTGTACTTGAAGATGCGGATCTTCTTTCCCTTGCCGTTCTTCTCAACGGTGGCATCCACGCTGGCACCCTCCACAACGGGAGCGCCGAAGGTGGCCTTGTCTCCGTCCAGCACGGCCAGGACACGGTCAAACTTGATCTTTTCGCCGGCCAGATTGTCCAGCTTTTCGATGTAGATGACGTCGCCCTCTGCAACCTTGTACTGCTTGCCGCCGGTTTCAATGATAGCGTTCATGTTTGTTTTTCAACTCCTTCACTACGGGCTCGCTGTCGGGGGTGGCGTGCAAATGCGCGCACTTGTACCCATTCAAAGCGGCCTTATTAGTATAAGTGCGGAATCCCGCTTTGTCAATGCCTTTCCGACAAAAAAATTTTGAAAAGTGAAAAATTCCCGCCAAGGCTTTGCCGAAGCGGGCTCGTCTCCGCCGGAACGGCGCGGCACCTTCCCCGCGGGGCCCGACCCGCGGCCCCGTGCCGCGGACTCCCGGCACGGCGGGCCGACAGCTCCGGCGCGGGCGGCACACCCCCCGAATGGCCGGCAGCTGCGCGGCTGTGGCGGCAGAGGGGCCGTCCCCCGAAGCAGCCCCCCCAAAAAAGACAGCGCCGCAAGGGCTGCAAGGCAGCCGCCGCATCGTTTTCGGGCGGAATCAAGACGCCGCCGGAAAGAGGGATCGCACATGAAGCCGGAGTGTGCAGCCGGCGGCAGATGATGAAATTCTGCCCGATGTTCCCCCGCGTTTTTTGCATTCCGCCTATAAAAAGGGGGCTGGCCCGGAATTTTCATTCTGAGCCAGCCCCAGACATTTGCCAATCAGGGGTTTTCGTACTTGGCAATGCTGTAGGTGTAGGGGATCGAGAGACTCTTCCAGGTCTCGGAGGGCCGGGCGCCGCTGTACGCATGGTTGTTGGTGGCCTCGGTCACCTCGTAATAATACCACGCATTGGAGTCGGAGCAGTCGGACCAGGCTCTGGTGCCGGTCAGCACGCCCTTGGCGTCGGTGCCGCGGCCCAGCATGGTGTTGATGATCTTCATGACCTCCGCCCTTGTGATGGGCTGGCCGGGCCGGAAGGTCCCGTCGGAGTAGCCGTCGATCCAGCCGTAGGCGACGGCCGTGGAGATGGCGTCGTGGGCCCAGTAGTTCGCCGGCACGTCGGTGAACTTAACCGTGCCTTCCTTGGCGTCCATGAACCGGACGGCGATGGAGACGAATTCTGCCCGGGTGATGTCCCGGTCAGGGCCGAAGGTTCCGTCCCTGTAACCCAGAATGTACTTGCCGGCGGTCATGGAGGACACGGCCTTGTTGCACCACGCAGAGGCGGGAACATCGGAATAGCTGTTTTTCGCGGTGAAGATCTCATCACGGCGTTCCGTCGTCAGCAGACGGTAGAACATCGTGGCGACCTCCGCCCGGGTGATGTTGCTGTTGGGACGCACGGTTCCGTCCTTGTAGCCCTGCACATAGGCGAAGTGATCTGTGGAGTTCAGAGCGGAAGGCAGGTTCGCCAGAGGGACGGTCGGATCAGGGATGTCGGTGGTTCCGCCGGAGGAGCCGCCGGAGTCGCTGGGGCTGGTATAGGAGGCATAGACGTTCAGAGGAGCGGCGAGGGTCGCGGCGGCGGAGTCTGAAAGCGCAGCGCCGCTTGCGTTTACCCAGCCGTTAAAGTTCGTATGGCTGGTCATATCCGGGGCAGCGGTTTTGGCGGTTCCCCAGGTCGTCTCGCCTGCGGCGGTGCAGAAGCCCAGCAGGGTGGTTCTGTTGCTGTCGTAGAAGTTCACAAAGCTCACCGGAATCCAGGCGTACACCCCGTCGCTGCTCACGTGAGCGGTGTAGGTGTACGGATAGACGCTGTCCGCAGGCGTCTTGCTGATCGCCGCGGAATACGCGTTCGCGCTCTGCTTTTGCAGGGTGACGGCATCCTCGCCGTTGGTGATGGAGGTTGCGCCGGCGGCTGCGGCGGTGGAGACGTTCTTGCCGTCCACGTCGGTGCCCAGATTCATGGAGCCGCCGGTGATGGTGACGATCATGCCGGGCAGGGCATTTTTCGATGTGCAGCCGACGACGTTCAGGATGGAGTCCGTGGTGACCGTCAGCTTCGGCATGCAGCCGGAAGAACCCCGGATGCCGCAGACTGTCGTGGCCGTGCAGGCGGAGTCCTTGGAGATGTCCAGCGTGCCGCCGTTCAGCGCCACGGTGGAGTCGGCCTTGCCGATGTTGATGGCCCGGCAGGTATCCATTTTGCCGGCGATGGTGATATGGACGACGGCGTTTTTATTGATGGTCAGGTTCTTGCCGTTTTCCAGCACGATGGCATTTTTCACGCCGGTCGAGTTGGGATTGTTCTCCAGGTTGACAGTCAGCGCGCTCGTCCCGTCGCCGAAAGTGACGGGGCACTGAGCGTAGATGCAGCCAAACCCCGTGCTTCCGCAGCCGGTCATGTTCACCGTGCCGGCCAGGAACTGGCAGGAGGCGTCGTCGGCGGTGCTGGACCAGATGAAGCCGCCCTCGGCGCCCTTGCCGCAGTCGGTCACGTTCAGCGTGCCGCCGGTCATCTTGAAAACGCCGCCGATCGCGTCGCCGCCGATGCCGTAGCCGTAAGAATTCTCTACGGTCACCGTGCCGCTCTGAATGTTCAGGTTGCCGGCGCAGTTGATCCCGCGGGGGCTGCCTTCCGTGGTGTTGCTGCCGTCCACGATCAGCGCGCCGGCGTCGGCCTTGCCGGCCAGGGTGAGGGTGGCGGCGCCGACGGAAATTCCGGTCTCCCCGGCTGCCGGCTTGACGGTCAGGGTGCTGCCGTTGGTGTCGATGGTCGTATTGGCGGAGACGGTGAGCATTTCGTTCAGTGTTGCGTCAGCGTCCAGACGGAGCGTGCCGGCGGCCGGAGCGGTGTTGCCGCCCAGGTTCATGGAGCCGCCGGCCATGGTGACGTATACGTTGGGCAGTACGTTGGCTGCATCCTGATAACCGGAGATGTTCACAGTGCCGCCGGCGTTGACGAGCAGCGCCACGGTGTCGGCGGAGCCGTTGATGCCCAGAATCGCCTCTGCAGTAGTGGTGCCCTTGTGAATATTCAGTGTGCCGTCGACGGTGATCTTCGAACCGCCGGGGCCCACGTTGATGCCGCGGCAGATCGTGGTCCCCTCGCTGCTGACGCCGTGGCCGGACAGCGCAATATCGACGGTCGCATTATTACGGATCGTCAGGTTTTTGCCGCCGGAAAGCACCAGGGCGTTCTTCACGCTGGTGGCGTTCGGATTGTTCTCCAGGTTCACCGTCAGGGGATCTGTACCGCCGTCGCCAAACGTCGTCTCAGCGGTAGAATAGAGCGCTCCAAAGAGCGTGCTTCCGCAGCCGGTGATGTCCACCGTGCCGCTGTTGAAAGTCATGGAACCGCCCTCCCAGTCGATGCCGCCCTCGCCACTGCTGGTGCCGCAGTTCTGAATGTTCAGGCTGCCGCCGGTCATGGTGAGACCGCAGGCATCCGCCTTTCCAAACGAATAGATGCCGTATCCGCTGAAATCTTTGATCTGTACGGCAGCGTGATCCAATGTGAGACAGCAGCTGTCAAATGCAGAATAAATACCTCTGTCTGTGCCGGCCGTTCCCGAAGCCTGCAGCACGACGCTGCCGTTTTTCAGTGTGAGACCGACGCCGCTGGCCGCATAGTCGATTGCGTCGCCGCTGGCCGGCGTAATGGTCAGCGTGTGGCTGTTGGCGTCAATGGTTGTGTTTTTGGCGATTTTCAGCGTTTCGCTCAGCGTGATATCACCGGTCAGCTGAATCTCGCCGCCTGCCGCCGCAGCCGCGGTCAATTCAGCGATCGTTCCGACCTGCTGCGCCGTCGTTTCGGCCGGCGTCCCGCCGGCTGTTGCTCCGTCTGCCAGAGCGGTCATGGGCAGCAGTGTCAATGCCATGGCCAGTGAGAGCAGACATGCCAGGAATTTCTTTTTTCTCATCATTCGTTCTCCTTATTTTCATAATTTGAGCGAATCTTTGGCAGTCGGACGGGCCTGACGTATGACGTTTTAGCCTCCAGACTTTGCGCACCCGCGGTTTCCCACGGGTATGCTATTTCTGATTCTCTTCTGAAACATTTTCTATTATAGTCCCCGGACTCATGTAAAATTGCACAAAATTTCCATAAAAAAATTATACAATCTACTTTGAAGGCAAAATTCGGGCCCCCGGATCGGAGCCGAATCAACCGCTTTCGGAGTGAAAGGCTGCCGCAGGTGCGTATCGCTTTTGTCTCCGGCTGCGTCAGTTCTGCCCGCTGCGCTCCCGCACGTTCCGCCTGCAAAAAGGGGGCTGGCCCGGAATTTCCATTCTGAGCCAGCCCCGTATGACGGAAAGAAAAGACGGAATTTTCCGGCGATCCGAAAGCGGGGATCGCCTCAGGTGTTGTACGCCAGCTTTTTCTCGTTCCAGCCGGCGATGAGCTCGGCATACCGGCCGCAGATCCGGCGGCCGGCGGCAAGATCCAGATTGCGGTAGTTGCCGCACTCCCGCTCGCTTTTGCCGGGCATGGGCCCGTCGTAGTCGGCGGCCTGTGCAAAGACCCTCTGCAGCAGAGCGATGGCGTCGGCGTCGGACAGCAGGCGGCTGTCAAACAGGAAGTAGAAGCCGGTCTGGCAGCCCATGGGGCCGAAGTAGATCACGCCGTCCTTCTGCGGAGAGTTGCGCAGGAAGGTGGCGATCAGGTGTTCGGCGGAGTGAAGCTCAGAGTTGTTCAGCAGGTCTCCGGTGTTGGGGATTTTAAAACGCAGGTCGAAGGTGGTGATGTCGCCGTCCCGGCGGGAGAGATACAGGCCGGGTAGCAGCTTGGTGTGATCCACGGTAAAGCTCGCGATTCGCTCCATTTACGCTTCCTCCTTTAATTTCAGGGCAAGGGGCATCAGAATCCTGCCGAGATTTTTCAATGCCTGCGAGTAGTCAAAATATTCGTCCGCCTGTTTTTCGGAGAACAGGTGGTCGGAGACGGACTTGATGCTGACGAGGCGGACGCCGCTGCGCAGGCACACCTGCGCGATGGCTCCGCCCTCCATCTCGGCGAGGGTGGGATGGAAGGTGTCCCGGATCCACGCGGACCGCTGGCCGCGGACGGCGAACCAGTCGCCTGTGGCGGCCCGGCCCAGCACGGAGGAGACGCCCTGTCCCCGCAGAAGCTCCTGGCAGTGAGCCGGCTCCCAGGTGGGGAAGGAGACCTGATTGACAGTGGAGACCAGCCCCACGGGGTCGCCTACGGCGGTGGTGTCCACATCGTGCTGGACGAAGTCCTCTACCACCACCAGCGCGCCGATGGGCAGGTCGGTGAAGCAGCCGGCCACGCCGGCGTTGAGGATCAGCTCCGCGCCGAATTCCCGGCAGAGAATCTCGGCGGTCATGGCGGCGTTGACCTTTCCCACGCCGCCGCAGCAGGCGATGAGTCCGGGCACCAGCTTGTAGAAGGACACGCCGGAAACGGTCTTGACGGGCCGGAGCTCGCCGACTCCGGGCAGGGACTGAAGCTCGATGGGCATGGCGAATTGCAGCGCAACTTTCATAAATAGCCTCCTTGGCCGCCGGATGGCCCTTTGCCGCCGGCAGCGCGCCCCCGCCGGACGGGGACCTGATTTACTTCAGTTTAGCACAATTTCCCGCCTGTGGCAACGGGAAAACGGAAAAGGGCGGATGCCCCGCCTGCCGGGCAAGCCTTCCTTTGCGGTACTGCCGGAGAAAAGCCGCCCGCCGGCAGAGCAAAGGCAGGCGGAGCGAACCTGCGTTCGCCCCGCCTGCCCTGTGGGAAACGGTGGATTATTTCACCAGAGCGGCGGTGTCCCGTGCGATCATCAGTTCCTCGTTGGTGGGGATGAGCAGGACCTTCACCCTGGAGTCGGCGGCGGAGATGACGGCCTCCTGACCGCGCTGCTTGTTGGCGGCGGGGTCCAGCTTGACGCCCATGTACTCCAGACCCTCGGTGGCCATGGCGCGGATGCCGCTGTCGTTCTCGCCCACGCCGGCGGTGAAGATGATGGCGTCCACGCCGCCCATTGCCGCGGCGTATGCGCCGATGTACTTGCGGACCTCGTAGGCGAACTTCTCCTCGGCCAGAGCGGCGCGCTGGTTGCCGGCGGCCGCGGCGTTCTCCAGATCACGGAAGTCGGAGGAGACGCCGGAGATGCCCTCCACACCGGACTTCTTGTTGAGGATGGTCAGCATGGCGTCGATGGAGAGCTTGTAGGTGTTCATCAGGTACTGGAGAATGCCGGCGTCCAGATCGCCTGCGCGGGTGCCCATAGGCAGGCCGGCCAGCGGCGTGAAGCCCATGGAGGTGTCCACGCTCTTGCCGCCGTCCACGGCGGCGATGGAGGAGCCGTTGCCCAGATGGCAGGAGATCAGCTTCAGCTCCTCGATGGGCTTGCCCAGCATGGCGGCGGCCCGTGCGGTGACGTATTTGTGGGAGGTGCCGTGGAAGCCGTAGCGGCGGACCTTGTCCTTCTCGTAATACTCATAGGGCAGGGGATAGATGTAGGCCTTGGCGGGCATGGTCTGATGGAAGGCGGTGTCGAACACGGCGACCATGGGCACGCCGGGCATGACCTTCTGGCAGGCCTTGATGCCGGTGATGTTGGCGGGGTTGTGCAGAGGCGCCAGAGGAATGCAGGCGTCCACGGCCTTCATGACCTTGTCGGTGATGAGGACGGACTGGTTGAACGCTTCGCCGCCGTGCACAACGCGGTGGCCCACGGCGTCGATTTCGGACATGGAGCCGATCACGCCGTTGTCCTTGTCGACCAGAGCCTTCAGGACAGCCTGAATGGCCTCGGAATGAGTGGGCATGGCTACGTCCACCGCGTCCAGCTTCTGCTTGCCCTCGACCTGGGGCTTATAGGTGAACTTGCCGTCGATGCCGATCCGCTCGCACAGGCCCTTGGCCAGCAGTACGCCGGTATCAGGGTTGAGCAGCTGATATTTCAGGGAGGAACTGCCTGCGTTGATGACGAGAATGTTCATAATGCTACTCCTCTTTCGTGGGGAACCTCTTGCGGTTGCCCGGTACTTGATATAAAATAGTCCTTACGCAAAGTTCCGCCCGCTTTCGCGGGCAGAACGTCACATTACATTTATTATAGCAAAGATTCCAGAGGATACAACCCACATTTTTACCGAAATGTCGCTTTTTTGTCATCTCGATTGGGGGAAAACGATGCAAGCGGCTGGTATTATAACAGAGTACAATCTCCTGCATTACGGGCATTTATACCAGATGGCCCGGACGCGGGAGCTGCTGGGCCCCGACTGCGGCATCGTGTGCGTCATGAGCGGGAACTTTGTGCAGCGCGGGGATTTTGCCGCTGTGCGCAAGCATGTCCGGGCCGCTGCCGCCGTAAAAAGCGGAGCGGATCTGGTGCTGGAGCTGCCTCTGCCGTGGGCCGTCGCCTCGGCGGAGCGGTTTGCCGACGGCGGCGTGCAGACGCTGCTGGGCACGGGGCTTGTGACCCATCTCTCCTTCGGCAGCGAGAGCGGGGATGCCACCCCCCTGAGACGGGTGGCCGCCGCCCTGTGCGATCCCTCCTTTCCGGAGCTGCTGCGCGGGGAGCTGGCCGGCCCTGTGGGCTTTGCCGCGGCGCGGCAGCGGGCGGCGGAGCACCTCCTTGCGCCGGAGGACGCGGCGCTGCTCTCCCGGCCCAACGACATTCTGGGCATTGAATACTGCAAAAGTCTGCTGCGCCGGTCAGCGCCGGTGATTCCGCTGGCCATTCCCCGCCGGGGCGTGGGACACGACGCGGCGGCGGAGGGCGACAGCGCCTCGGCCTCCGCCATTCGCCGGCTGTTGGAGCAGGGCGAGCGGGCGCGGGCTCTTTCACTGATGGCCCCCGCCATGGCGGAGGGCTTTCTGGCGGAGGAGCAGGCGGGCCGCGCCCCTGTGTTCGGCGAGACCTGCCAGCGGGCCGTGCTGGCCCGGCTGCGGACGATGCGGCCGGAGGAATTTCTGGCGCTGGACGGCGGGAACGAGGGGCTGGGCAACCGGTTTTACGAAGCGGCGCGCACGGCCCCCACGCTGGAAAAGCTGCTGGATGCGGTGAAAACCAGGCGATACGCATATTCCCGGCTGCGCCGGATGGCCCTGTGGGCCTATCTGGGGCTGCGACCGGAGAATTTCCCGGAGCGGGTGCCCTATCTGCGGGTACTGGCTGCCAACGCGGCGGGCTGCGCTCTGCTGGCCCGTATGCGGGAGACGGCCACCCTTCCCGTACTGACCAAACCTGCGGACGTCCGCCGCCTCCCGCCGGAGGCGCGGGAGCTGTTCGCGCTGGAGGTCCGCGCCGCGGATCTCTATACGCTGGCCTATCCCAGACTGGCCGCCGCCGAGGGCGGCGGCGAGTGGAGAGAGGGGCCGGCCATCCTGATCTGAAGGGGAGCATATATGAGGAGACGAACAGTCTTACTGCCGGGGATGCTGGCTCTGCTGCTGTGGGGAGCCACAGCCTGCGGCAGCCTGTCCGGAGAAACGACGGCCGCCGCCATTATGTCGGCGCCTCCCGCGCCGCAGGCCGCCGTGACCTATACCGTGGAGACCAGCGAGGTGAAGGATTCCGCAGCGGTGGAGAATGGCACGGTGCTGGCCTCCTGCCAGTACGAGGTTCCGGAGCTGCACGCCTTCCGTGCCGACGGAACGGAGATCACGGAGGCGAAGAACGAGAGCGAGAAGCAGGCGGCGGAGGCTGTGTCCAGCTTCAGCGAGAGATTTTCCGAGTGGGCCAAGGGAACGGATTTCGCGGAGATTTCCGGCTGGGCGAAGGAGGATTACGCCGCCCGCAACGGGGAGGGAGAGTGGTATCCCTACGATTCCCAGCTGGCGGTGACGGCGTGGCAGACGGAGCACATGGTCAGCGTGACGGGGGCCTACTCCAACTACACCGGCGGCGCTCACCCCTATACGGCCATGCTGGCGTGGAATTTCAATCTGGACACCGGGGCGTTCATCCAGCCGGAAACGCTGGCGAAGGATGAGGACCAGTTCCGGGCGGCCGTGACGGAGGAGATTATCCGGCAGGCCAATCTGGCGGACGACAACGGCGCGGTCCGGGCCGACGGCTATTGGGAGGATTATCAAAAGACCGCGGCGGACTGGCCGACCTATGCCGTCTCCTTTGACGACAGCGGCATGACGGTGGTCTTTTCCCAGTATGAGCTGGCCTCTTACGCGGCGGGCATTCAGTCCTTCACGCTGAGTTACGATTTTCTCTCCCCCTATCTCAGCGAGCGGGGGCTTGCGCTGCTGGGACTGGAGACGTAGAGCGGCGCCGCGGTGCTGGCCCGCTGAGCGGTCCTGAGAAAACATGAAAAAGCCGGGCGAACGCAGTTCGCCCGGCTTCCTTTATGTCCGCTTCGTGCGGGGAGGCGCCCACAGGCAGTTGAGCCGGCAGTAGGCGTCGTAGAACGACTCTGCCCGTTTCCGCTGTCCGGGATCGGTGATCGCGCGGACCATGTCCGCCAGGATGCTCTGCATGACGCGGTTGGAGAAATATTTGAAGGCGGTGCAGCCCCACCGGGGGCGGATGCCGGGAAAGTAGCTCCAGAAGGGCGGCATGGCGTGATCGCCCGGCAGCAGGCGGTGATCGGGGTGAGCGGCGATCACGCCGCCGGTGCACTCGTCGCCCAGAAAGTCCGACGGGACCAGAAAAGCCCCCCAGATCTGCCGCTCCGCCTCCGTTCCGCCGGAGGGGCGGGAGGTGAGCAGGCAGGCGGAGTTGGGCCGCAGCTTCTCCGGAATGCGCACCTGCCCGCGGGTGCTGCCGCTGACGGCGGTGCCGGTGGAGACGATCCAGACGGAGGGAAATGCCGCCCGCTCCTTTTCGCTGAGATCGAACGCGGCCTGGGAGTTGACCGAGACGCGGAACTCCCGGACGCGCTGCTGCCGGGCCTGCTCTGCAAATTCGGCCTGCCGCTGCCGGGCGGCCGTCCGCTCCTGCCGGTCCAGAAGCTGGTTCACCTGCCTGCGGGCGTTTCCGTCCTTAAAAGCCAGATGCTCCCGGAAGGCGTCGGGGTAGAGGAACCGCTTTTCCTCCTGCTGAAAGCGGACGGTGATGACGCCGCCCCGCATCTCCGTTACCACACCGTCTCCGAATGTGCTGTGCCGAATGACCTGACCTACCATGTTTCCGACTCCTTTCCGTTTTTCGGGAACCGCCGCTGTAAAAAAAGAAGGGCTTTTCATATGGCACCGGACGGTGCAATACCAAAAGCCCTTCTGATAGACGGTTCTTTTTTGATTCGGTTTTCCTGTGGGATGGTTCCATCCTATCATGTCCGGAAGGAAAAAGCAAGGCCCCTCACAGAACCAGCTGCGACCGGATGCGCTCCGCGAAGGCGGCGGTGCGCTCCCCAATCCCCGGCAGGCGGGCGGCCGTTCCGGCGTCGTTGGCGGTCTCCAGCATACAGAAACGGGGCGGCAGCCAGAAGCCCTTGTTCATGCTCAGGGCGGAGATCAGCTGGCGGGCCACGATGTCGCCGCCGGAATAGCCGGAGACGACGATGGCGAACAGGGCCTTGCCGGTGAAGTCCGCCGTGCGGTAGAGGGCGGAGAGCCGGTTGATGCAGGCGGTCAGATTGGCCGCCAGCGCGTCGTTGTAGTTGGGGCAGAGCATCACGATGGCGTCGCATTCCCGCACGGCGGGGTAGACCTCCTGCACCATGACGCCGCCGTAGAAGCACCCGCCCCGCTCGCCGAAGTGGAGGCAGGTGGTATAGGCGCAGCCGCCGCAGTCCTCCAGTGTGCCGTTGCGCAGGCCCACCTCGGTGATGCGGCAGCAATTCTCCAGTCTTTCCCGCGTCATGCCCCACAGAGCCAGCGTGTTGGAGGTTTTGCGGCTGGAGGCGTGCAGCACCAGCAGCCGGGGCTCCGCGCGGCGCTCCGGGGCGAAGGCGAGGATGCGCTCCGCCAGCTCGCGGGCCGCCAGCCGGTAGGCCTCCGCCGGCGTGCAGCCGGCGTTCCGGGCCTGCACGGCGAAGTTATCCAGGGAGCCGGTGGCCTCCACCAGAGGCCGCCCCACGAAGCGGCAGCCCGCCTGATTGGCGGCCAGCACCAGCTCGCGGGCGGCGGATTTGGTGTACAGCTCGCCGGCGCCGTCCACCAGAATGCCGCCGGTGCAGCCCTCCAGCGATTGAGGCGTCCGCCGCAGGTCGGCCAGCAAACGCCCCAGATCGGGGTTGAAGCCCACCTCGTCCAGCGCCACGGCAAACAGGGTGCGCCGGCCCCGCAGGGAGCCGTCTCCCGGCAGCTCCGTCAGAATACGGGCGGGCCGGTCCCGCAGGGCAAATTCCAGCGTCAGGGCAAACCGCTGCCCGGCGCTGCGGCCGGGACAGAGCACATACAGCGGAGACATTGCCTCATCTACCTTTCCAATGTCCTGCCGCCCTCAGGTGATGGCGTGCAGGTCTTTTTCCGTCTCCAGCAGCCGGGCGAACAGGGCGTCGGGCATGGAGAGGGCCTCCGTCTCCAGACCGCAGCTGGTGTAGCGGTTCCGGCACCCGATCCAGACGCCGCCCAGACAGACCGAGGCGCAGTGCCACTGGCTCCGCAGCAGCAGGAGCAGCTGGAACACGCCGGAGGACAGCGCCGGGGCCACAAAGGGCTTGTAGCCCATCTCCCGGATGCGCAGGTTGGCGGCCAGCGTCTGGGCGGTCAGCTCCTGAGAGATCGCGTCGTCGTAATGCTCGATGGAGTTGGCGATGACCAGTCCTCTGCCGTGGGGGCCGAAGCTCCTCCCATCCCGGAGAAAGTCTGTAAAGCGGGAATCCTTGCCGGCAAGATCGGCGGCGCGTGCGTTCATGACGCCCAGACCGAAGCCGTGGATCTGCTCGGCCAGCAGGCCCCGGTTGTCCCAGCTGCCGTCCTCGTCCTGATTGGAGGCCGCATAGGCGGCCCGGCACAGGGGGTCCACCGGGTCGGACAGAATTCCGAACAATCCCCGGAAACCCGCGCGGCGGGCCTGCCGGGCGTACTCCTCCACAATTTTGCGGTTGGCCTCGAACTGGGCCATGCGGACGTCGGCCACCTCGCTGCCCACCGCGGGGACGGATTTGGTGGCGGCGAACAGGAACACGTCGCAGTCGAACAGCTGCTCCGGCCCGATGGCCTCGACTTTGGGAGGAACGTTGTAGTCCCACGGCCATGAGATCTGAGACGTCTCGGCCACCCAGCGCTGGACGAGGCTGGAGTTCAGGTCGTATATGCCGATGGCGGAGATGCAGTCCCATCCCAGCGTTTTCAGCCCCGTGAGCAGCGCGCCGCCCACGTCGCCCAGCCCCAGCAGGTGGACGCGCTTGCGGGTCAGGGGCGCCTCGGGGCAGATTCTGCGGGATTCCTGCCACAGCGGGTGGCGGATGTTCACCGCCTGCAGCGTCCGGGCCTCGATGCGCCGCTGGAGGCGGCGGGGGAGCAGCGGCAGCCGCGCGGAGATGCGTCCGGGGTCCAGAAAGCGGATGTCCTCGCTTTTGGCGAAGAGCTGCCGTTCGTCGGAGACGCAGAAGGAGGATCGGCAGTCCCGGGGGTCGCGGGAGAACAGCCATGTCAGCTGGGCGTCAGCGGGCAGGCGATCCACAGGCTGCATGGTCAGATGGGGGAGGTCGGAGGCGTAAAAACGGTCCTCCTGCTGATAGTAGTGTACATCCATGGGGACGGCTCCTTTCAGTCCAGAAGATCCTGCATCCGCCGCAGCATCTGGAGATCGCTCTCCAGACAGGCGGAGGCGGGCAGATTGGGGTCGTAGGCCACGCTGCCGCCCTTGTCCGGGGACAGGGGGAGGATGACGGCCTCGCTGAGACGGGACAGGGTCAGGTTGCGGGCATAGTGCTCCCGGTAGGCGCTCTCCAGCGCCAGCATGATGTCGCGGGAATTTTCGACGCAGGTGCGGGAGAAGCGGAACACGCCCTCCCGCCCGCAGTCCTTGTAAAAGCGGGGGAACACATAGGGCAGGATCAGATTGACGGAGGGCGTCAGGCCGGGGACGGAGGCGCGGGCGCCGGCCACGGTGTCGCCGCCGATGAAGGGGTACATGGTGGATTCCACGAACCACGAGCGCAGGTTGGGAATGAAGTAGACGCAGTCCACCTCCCGCCCCCACGCGGCCATCAGATCCCTGCCCCGACCGGACAGCAGGCCCACCAGCACCCGGTCCACCGGGACCTCGCACCGGCGCAGCATGGGATCCAGCGCCCGGAGGCGGTTGCCGCTGTGCAGCAGGTCGTCCACCAGAATGACGGGCCGGCGGAAGGAGCGGATGGTGCGGATCTGGCTCTCCAGCGGGGCGTAGCCGGGAAATTCCTCAATGGTGAAGGAGCGCAGATCGGGGGCAAAGACCTTGTCGGTGTGGATGGTCTTGGTGACGGTGTTGGGGATGGCGTTGCCCCGGAGGATTTTGCCGAAGGGCACGCACATTTTGGGCCCCAGCACCCGGGGATGGGTGGGCTCCGCCGGAACGCCGTTGAGCTCCACCATCTTTTGCACCAGCCGGTGATAGATGACCTCCGCGTTGAGGGACAGCACCAGAGAGCCGGGGTAGAGCTCCGTGATGGAGGTCTGAAACCGCAGGTGTGCCTGCCGCACGGCGGTGAGTACGCCGTAGTGGGAGGCGAAGGGCTCCTTGAGGGTGGTGGAGATGTTCTGGATCAGCGCCACAGGCGAGCGCATATCCGCCAGCAGGGGCGGCCGGGGGCCGTCTCCCGGAACGGGCAGGAAGCCGTGGCGGCGCATCAGGCCGTCGGTCTCTCCCGCGGCGTCGGGGCCGGGGCGGTACACGGCGTAGCTGCAGTCGTCGCCCAGCGCCTGAAACAGCGCCTCCGTCAGCAGCAGCTGGGGCACGTCGTAGCCGCCGCCGGGGGCGGCTGCGGACCAGATGCCCGTCAGCAGGCAGATGCGTCCGGCGGAATGTTCCCGGATGTAGTCGGCCTGCTCCACGCTGTCCAGCGCGGCATACAGCCCCGCGGAGTTGACCACCCGCATGGACAGGCAGCCCAGCAGCCGGCCTGTGCCGCTGGTGTCCCGCAGGATCATCAGCCCGTCCGCCGGGTCTATTGCCGGAGCGCGGCGCCCCTCGCCCAGCGCGGCGCGGAGTTCTCTGCGCAGGTCGTCGCTGCTCCGGGGGAAGAAGCGGAAGTCCAGATACCCCACCCGCATGAGCTGCTTGTACTGCGGCTCCCGGAGGTAGAGGCTGTTGCGGTAGATGTAGTCCTGCACCGCGGGGTCGATGAGGGTGGAAATATCCCGCCCCAGATCGATGTTCTCCCGGATGCGTGTGGAGCTGATGTCCTCCAGATGGGTGGGCAGCTGTAGCTGCAGCACCTTGCCCCGGATGCAGGAGAGGTCGGCCTCGATTTCGCGGCCGTCGGCGTCGCTCTGGCGGCGAAAGACGATATGGTTCATGTTCTGCACGGAGCCGGGGCGGGCCGGCGTCTTGTAGGACGAGGCATTGGCCACCACGTCGGAGCCCACGGCCAGATACAGCTCCCGGTCCTCGAACACGCTCCGCAGCACGTTCAGGTCGTCGATGCTGGAGAGGTTCACGGGGATGTCGTGGGGAAAGAGGTAGACGTCGAACTCGTCCGCCACGGACATACTGACCAGCTGGCGGCGCACCAGACTCGGCTGGGCCTTTTTGGACCAGGAGAACTCGTCCACGGCCAGATACACCTCGAAGCCCTGATCCCGGATGTCCCGGACGATGCCCTTGTGGGACAGGGAGAAGGGGTCGAAGGTGCCGGGGAAGAAGGCCACCCGGCGGGGCATCTGAAATTGGAACGGGCCGCTTTCTATCTTGTGGTAGACGATGAAGCGGTAGATGTGGGACAGGGCCGCGGCGGTGTAGAAGAAGGTCAGATCCTGTTCCTCGCTCTCGGAGATCAGGCAGAGGATTTTCTTGGCGGCCAGCGTGAACAGGGAAATCTTGTCGTCGTAGCTGAGGAACCGGGAGGCGAACAGCCCCTCGCCCAGAATCCGCAGGGACTCCTGTCGCACCGGCTCCCGGCAGGACGCCAGCCCCTTGAGCAGCAGTCCGATGAGGCGCCTGCGCCGGGCCGTCAGCACGGATTCCTTCTCCCCGAAACGTTCGCCGTAGACGGCGTAATGCTCCAGCATGGAGCCCGCGGTAGACAGGGCGGCGGCCACCACGTTGGCATTGGCGGAGGACAGCAGGCTCCGCAGCTGCGCCACCACCTCGTCCAGCTCCTGCGGCCGGAGCCACAGGGAGAACTGCCCCAGATATTCGGGGATGTACTTGGAGATTTCGCTCTGCCCCGTCTCCAGCGATTTGCTCAGCTCCACGGCGATCTCGTTGCGGCCGTCGGGGGTCAGCCGGGGGGCGATGGTCAGCAGGGAGGCGCCGGCCATTCGCCGCACCACCACGTTTTCGCTGACTTTGATGAGGTTGGAGAAATGGGTGGCGATGTGCATGATGTTCTGCTGCTGGCCCTGTTCCACCTGCGCCAGCAGGTATTCCACGCCCACGGCCTTCAATACCCAGTGGGTGGCGGTTTTCAGGTTGTCCAGAAAGACGCTGCTCACCAGCTCCGGGCGGCTCATCCGCTCCGCCGCGGCGGACATATCCAGTCCCAGGGAGGTGCCCACCTGCACCTGCAGAAACAGCAGCGGCGTGCTGCCGCCGCAGTCGGCTTTGCGGGTCTCCTCCGCCAGCGTTTCGCGGATGGGGGAATCCTCCGGCAGCGCGGTGAGCAGATGCCGGAACAGACGCAGGGCCGCGGCCTTGTGGGGCAGCCCGCCGTTCTTCAGCCAGTGGGCGCCGAAGGCGGCCAGCGTCCGCAGATCCTCCGCTCCGATCCGGGCCAGCGGCAGATTCACCACCGCGTCCAGCAGGGCGAAGGCCGCGTCCGGCTCCGTCTGCTCCGGCGCGCGGAAATGGCGGAACAGCTCGGCGGCGAACCGGGGCGCGTCGGCGTCGGAGCAGGCCTCCAGCAGCGCATCCGCGGCGGTCTTGGCCTGATAGCGGATCATGCTGGTCTGGCGGGGCGTCAGCCGGCGGTCCGGCATGATGAGCTTCTCCAGATAGTCGCCCCACAGGGCAAAGGGCAGATCCCCCTCGGGATCGGGCGGCGCGCCCTGCGGCTGCTCTTTTTTGTAGCCGGACTGAAAGCCGGCCAGAATGTGTCCGATCAGGGCGGCGGCCTGCCGCCGGATGTCGCCGTCGGGGTACATCAGCAGCTCATAGAGAAAGTCCAGCGTCTGCTGCTTCTGGGAGGAGGTCAGGTAGGTGTAGTACTCCTCAAATACGGAGACGTAGGCCCGCAGGCGGCCCCAGTCCTTTTCGCTGTGGGCGGATTCCAGCACGTTGGCGAACAGCTGGTCGTGGCCCAGCCGGTGCATCAGGCGGATGTTGTGATCCACGGCGGTGCGCCGCAGGGAGATCACCACCTCGTCCGGGGAGGTCAGGGCCGGGTCCTTCCGGGGCAGGGGCGGCGTGTTCCGCCCCGACAGGGTCACATCCACGCCGAAGGCCAGCAGGTATTCCTCAAAGTCCCGCAGCTTGGCGTAGACGAACCGGTAGCGCCGTTCCTTGGCCGCGTCCACGTTGTCAAGCTTGGAGAGGATCACGTGGAAGGATTCCGCCAGCGAGTAGACCCGGGCGATCTCCCGCCCGCTCTCGTCGCGGGACTGCTTGACCCGGAAATCGGCGTACACCAGGATCAGGGATTCGGAGGAGAGATTTTCAATTTCAAGATCCCAGACGGAGTGGTTGGCGGCGATGTGGCCGATGGCGTCCAGCCCCCTCTGCTGAAACCAGAGGCTCGTATAGTGATAGTGGAGATAGGGGACCCGCTCGCCGTCCCGGCAGCCGAACTTGCCGATGTCGTGACCGGCGGCGGCTCCGCTCATCAGAGCCAGATCCACCAGCCCGCCTCCGGCGGCGAAGGCGCGGGCCACGGACATGGCCACGTGGTGCACCCCGGCAATATGTTCCAGCGTGCGGAAGGGCGTCACCTCCCGGCCCAGCCGCATCATCTCGTAGACGTATTCGCCCCGGAAGCGCAGCAGGAACTGCCGGTACTCGGCGGCCACCAGACTGCCGGAGAGCTCCTCCTCCGTGCAGAAGGCGAAGTCGTACCGGGGGTCGAAGGGCAGATCCCGGCGTTCCTCGTCCAGCAGGACCTGCAGGGCGCACAGATAACACAGCGCGCCGTCCCACTGGGCGGAGGTGTGCGCCCGGTCCGCGGCGGGAAACAGCAGCGTCTGGGCGGCCTGATAGGCGAAGGCCAGCCAGCCCTCCGGGGGCTCCGGAGCCACCGCATCCAGCATGGGGCGGCACAGCTCCAGCACCTGCGCGCAGCTCAGCCGTCCGCGCAGCGGAAACAGGCGGCGCAGGGCCGCCTCCCAGTCCTGCGTGCGCAGCAGCCTGCGCACGTCGGCGCGGTTCATTCCCAGCTTTTGAAGGAAGGCTTTTTCCTCAAAAGCGTCGGCCAGAATCCCGCTGACCTCCTGTACCACATTTCTTGCCATACAACCTCCCTGTCCGCCTGCGAGCCAGTACAATTCGTGTATAAAAGACATTATAGCGCACAAAAAGCCGCTGGAAAAGGGCCAAAGCTGAAAAAATGCGTCAGACCTGCGAAAAAGAAAAAATGGAAGAATATTCCTTGCAAAAAATGTGCCGTTCCGCGGGCCGCTCTGGTAAAATCCGCGAAACTGTGGTACACTAACCGGGAAAATGACGCGGCGGCGATTCACCCGGCTCCGGCCGCTTGGATCCGCACCGTCCGGCGAGGCGCCGGTGCCGTACGGGAGAGGGAGACTGCATGGAGCAGAGGGAGAGACCGAAAAGAAACCGGCGCTGGCTTTTGTGGACGGCGGCGGGGCTGTGCGCCGCGCTGCTGATCTTCCGGCTTGGCTTTGGAATTTATTACCGGGAATTTTATTCCCTTTCGGCGCGGGAATTCACCATTCCCGGCCTGAATGAAAACTTTGTCCCTCAGGGGCTGGAGGCCTGCGGCGACGGGAACTACCTTGTCAGCGGCTATATCTCCACCACGGGAGCCGCCCGGCTCTACTACGTCAGCCGCGGCGGCAGCGTGCGGATGATCCGCGTCCGCCGGGAGGGCGGGGGAACGCTGAAAAGCCACTCCGGCGGCATCTGCACCAACGGCCCGTTCACGTATCTGGCCGGGGGCAACGGAAACTGCTACGTGCTCTCCTCCGCGGACCTGTTCGATCCCACCTCCCACTCGGCGGATGTCCGGGGCGTGCTGCGGACGGACAACGCCGCCTCCTTCTGCTATCTGGCCGACGGACACCTGCTGGTGGGCGAGTACGAATACGGCCGGTTCCGGACGGCGGCCAGCCACCACATCACCACCCCCGCCGGGGACCGGAACACCGCCGTCATCCTCGCCTATCCGCTGGACGGCGACCAGCCCTTCGGCGTGGTCTCCACCCCCGACGGCGCCTATTCCATTCCGCCGCGGGCGCAGGGCATGTGCTTCACCGACGACGGGCGGCTGGTGCTGTCCGCGTCCAGCTTCCGCAACAGCTCCCAGCTTTTCCTGTATGATTTTGCCGCCGTGCAGAAGTCCCGGCAGGGCATTTTCTGGACCGGCGGCACTCCGGTGCCTCTGTACCATCTGGACAGCGGCGTGTGCGTGGGCACCATTCCGCTGCCCCCCTATTCGGAGGAGACGGTCTTTGAGAAGGGGCGGCTGTTCATCCTCTTTGAATCCGCCAGCAGCCGCTTCCGTTTCGGACGGCTGGTGGGCGGACAGTACGTGTACAGTATGCGTCTGCCGGAGTGGGAGGGGGACGCGTGAGCGTCTGTCCCGCAGAGCGGGCTTTCCTTTTGAGCCGCTCCGTGGTATGATGACAAAAAATGCGGCAGGCCCCGCCGGGGCCGGAGAGAGGGGAGAGCGCCCATGGGAACGCTGGGAATCAATACCACGCTGTGCTATCTGGAGCGGGGGGACGAGTATCTGATGCTCCACCGCGTCAAGAAGGAAAACGACCTGAACCATGACAAATGGATCGGCGTCGGCGGCAAATTCGAGGCCGACGAAAGCCCGGAGGACTGTCTGCTGCGGGAGTGCCGGGAGGAGACGGGACTGACGCTGACGGAGTACCGCTACCGGGGGCTTGTGACCTTCATTTCGGATCAGTGGCCCACGGAGTATATGCACCTGTTCACCGCCGACGGCTGGACCGGGGAGCAGATCGTCTGCAGCGAGGGCGATCTGGAGTGGATCAGGAAGGACCGCCTGCTGTCTCTGCCTCTCTGGGAGGGAGACAAGATTTTCCTGCGCCTGCTGGACGAGAACGTTCCCTTCTTCTCCCTGAAGCTGCGCTACGAGGGGGAGCGGCTGACGCTGGCGGTGCTGGACGGAAAACGGATTGTCTGAATTGCCTGAAGGGAGGAGCGGCGCCATGAACATACTGGTCTCGGCTTGCCTGCTGGGCGTCCCCTGCCGGTACGACGGACAGGCGAAGCCCTGCCCCGCGGTGCTGGCGCTGATGGACAGACACACCCTCATTCCCGTGTGTCCGGAGCAGCTGGGCGGTCTGCCCACGCCCCGGAACCCGTCGGAGCGCCGGGGACGCCGGGTGGTGAGCAGCGCCGGAGCGGACGTGACGGCGGCCTACCGCCGGGGGGCGGAGGAGACGCTGCGTCTGGCCCGGCTGTACGGCTGCGAGGCCGCGATCCTGAAGGAGCGCAGCCCCTCCTGCGGCAGCGGGGAGATTTACGACGGCACGTTCACCCGAACCCTGACGCCGGGGGACGGGGTTGCCGCCGCGCTGCTGCGCGCCCGCGGCATCCGGGTGCTGGGCGAGACGGAGATCCCCGGGCTTTGACGTTTTCCACAAGAACGGGGCGAAAATTTGGCCGCATCCCGGCGGAATCCCGTCTTGAAAAGAGTAGGACCTTTCGGTATAATCAAACAAAATGCGGAAGGGGAGGGATCGGCAATGCGGAAGTGCGGTGCAGCGGCGCAGTCCCTCCGTTTTTCCGTTTCCGCCATTTTTATTTTTCGCTGACCGGCCTTTTGGGGCCGGTATTTTTTTGCGCGTTTGTCCCGCGTCTCCGTGAGGGAGGGAACGCCGGGACCAGAACTGAGAGGAGAGGTTTGTATGAAAGAAAAGACGGTCATAGGACAGGAGCCCATCCGGGACGCCCGGACGCTGGGGAAGCCGCGGATGGTGCTGCTGGGTCTGCAGCACATGTTCGCCATGTTCGGCGCCACGGTGCTGGTGCCGGCCATCACGGGCCTGAGCGTGTCGGACACGCTGCTGTTCGCGGGACTGGGCACGCTGCTGTTTCACCTGATTACCAAGCGGAAGGTGCCGGCCTTCCTGGGCTCGTCCTTCGCGTTTCTCGCCGCCTACACCGGCATCGCGCCCCACGGCGAGCCGGAGCTGCTGCCCTACGCCTGCTTCGGCGTTGCCTGCGCGGGCCTTGTGTATCTGGTGATCGCGGCGCTGTTCAAGGCCTTCGGCGCGGATAAGGTCATGCGCTATTTCCCGCCCATCGTCACCGGGCCCATCATCATCGCCATCGGCCTGTGCCTGTCCGGCTGGGCGCTGAGCAACTGCGCCAAGAGCTGGGGCATCGCCTTCGTGGCCATCGCGGTGGTGATCGTCTGCAACATCTGGGGCAAAGGCATGGTGAAGATCATTCCCATCCTGCTGGGCATCGTCGCCTCCTACGCCGTGGCCGCCGCCACCGGCGGCGTGGACTTCACCGCCGTGCGGGAGGCCGCGTGGCTGGGCCTGCCCTTCCACTGGAGCAACACGGTGTTTTCCCTCATCGGCCGGGCCGACACGGGACTGCTGCTCACCGCGGTCATCACCATCGTGCCCATCTCCATCGCCACCATTATGGAGCATATCGGCGACATCTCCGCCATCTCCTCCACCGTGGGCGAGAACTTCATCGAGGACCCCGGCCTGCACCGCTCCCTCACCGGCGACGGTCTGGCCACCACGGTGGCGTCGATTTTCGGCGCGCCGGCCAACACCACCTACGGCGAGAACACCGGCGTTTTGAACCTGACGCGGGTCTATGATCCGCGGGTTATCCGGCTGGCCGCCCTTTTTGCGGTCATCCTGTCCTTCAGCCCCAAATTCGCCGCCATCATCGAGGTCATGCCCGCCGCCACGCTGGGCGGCGTCAGCCTGATCCTCTACGGCATGATCTCCGCCGTGGGCGTGCGCAACGTGGTGGAGAATCAGGTGGATTTCACCAAGAGCCGCAACGTCATCATTGCCGCCCTGATTCTGGTGCTGGCTGTGGGCATCAAGTACGGCACCGGCACTGACGAGGCCATCGTGTTCACCGTCGGCTCCTTCGTCATCAAGCTGTCCGGCATCGCCACCTCCGCGCTGGTGGGCATTCTTCTGAATGCCATCCTGCCCGGCAATGACTACCAGTTCGGCAAGACGGCCAACGCGGACGCCTCCGCGGATCTGGGCCGGTACTGAGAATTTCTCATGGCGCGCAGGGAGACGGAGCCCGTTTCGGGCCCGTCTCCCTGATTTTTTCCCGGGGTGCCGGAGCGGCGCACGATCCGGGATGCCGGCCCTGCCCGGACGCAAAAAAGCAGCCGCCCCAAAAGGAGCGGCTGCCAGAAAAGCGGGTTACACGTTGGGCTCCAGCGGCTGCACGGAGTAGCGCAGCTGGGCGGGGGAGTGGGGATACTGCCGGCAGAAGGCCCTGATGATCCGTTCCATCACCATGCAGGAGTTCTCGTAATTGGCTTGGGGCAGCATGGCGATATACTGCGAGACGCTGCAGCGGGAGCAAATGTCGCCCTTTCTCAGATTGCTGCAGATCACGGTTTTCAGATTGTCCATGCAGATGTCGAGACTCCGCTTGGCAAGGTCTCCGCTCTCGCCGGAAACGGACAGCAGCCCGATGTGCACGGCGTCGCCGCTGCGGGCCACGGCGCGTGCCTCGGCATGGTAGAGGACCTTGAAAAAATCATAGTCGCAGAACAGAGCGCCCGAGCCGGACTCCGGCTCCCGCAGCTGTTCGCGGACCAGCCCCAGACTGACCTCCCGGTCGTTCACCGTGCGGACGGCCTCCCGGTACAGAGCCTTGGATTCGTCCGAGGGCATGATGCCGAAGTTGGAGAACAGCAGCTCGCTCATGCTCTCGTAGATCTGGATGGCGCCCTTCTGGTCGCCGATCTCCAGCAGGTCGTGCATCAGGTGCTGGTAACTGCTCTCGTCGTAGGGTTCGATCTCCACGGTGCGGCGGCCCAGCGCTGTTGCCTCCTGAAACCGGCCCCGGTCCTCCAGCAGGGAGAGCGTGTCGCGGGCGGTCTGCATATACAGATTGTGAAAATAGGCGTTGACGGGCACCACCCACGGCTCGGCGGCCAGTTTGGGAAGGAAATCTCCTTCATACAGGGCCAGAGCCTGCATGTATCTGCTGATGCGGGCCTCCTCGTCCGTCTCTCCGGCGCCGGACTTGCAGAGGGCCTCAAAATCCTCCACGTCAAAGGTGAAGGGGATGGAGGTGTTCCACGAGTAGGAGCCGCCCGAGCGCACGATCAGGACGTGCCCGGCCGTATCCCCCAGCTGATTCAGCATGGTACGGACCCGGTGGAACATGGTTTTCAGGGCGTTGATCGGATTGGAGCTGTTTTCCGAATCGCCCCAGAGCAGCTGGACCAGCTCATCCTGCGAGATGCTGCGGTTGCGGCAATAGATCATATAGGCCAGCAAAAGCCAGACCTTGCGGGAGCGATTGTCCCCGTCGTTGATCTCCTCACCGTTGCGCTGAATGGAAAATTCACCCAGCATCCGAACCTTCAGAGAATCCTCTGCCATGCTCCTGCACCTCCCTTCGCAGAAAAAGGATTGAAAATACGTACAAAAACCGATTCTTCTATTGTAAGATAGCACACTCTCTTTTTTGATGCAACGAAAAAAAGAGAAGTTACAGATTTTTCATATATCTGCAAAAAAATATATAAAAAGTACTTTCATTTTCGGGAACTTGTGTTATACTGAGGCTGAAAAGAAACGGGCTTCGCCGGAAAACCGACGGAAAGTGCTTGAGAGGAGGCCTTTTTTACTATGATGCTTCAAAAACGGGTCGGCGCGCTGCTGCTGGCCCTGACGATGGGCGCCGCGCTGCTGACGGGCTGCGGCAGCCGGAGCGCGACCCCGGAAACTGCGTCCGCGTCGTCGGCAGCTGCGTCCGCATCGTCGTCCGCGTCGTCGGACGCGGCGTATCTGGACGTCGTTTCACTGGAGGGAGCCGACATTGCCGAGGAGGCTGTGGCGCTGGCCGCCGCGCCCGCGGTGGATACCGCCCTGATGCCGGTGGCCTCGGGAACGCTGGTGCAAAAGACCTCCGATGCCGAGATTGATTACTCCAACACCGCGGACGGCTATGTGATGGTCCGCTACATCACCTCCACATCCCAGCGGCTGAAGGTTCAGGTCAAGGGCCCCTCCGGAACCGTGTACACCTATGATCTGGGCGTTTCCGCCTCGTGGACCACCTTCCCCCTGTCCGACGGAAACGGCAGCTATCAGGTGACGGTGTACAAGAACATCTCCGGCACGAAATACGCCACTGTGACCTCGGCGAGCTTCAGCGCTTCCATGGCGAATGAGTTCGCCCCCTTCCTGCGGCCCAACCAGTATGTCAACTACGAGAACGCCCCCAAGACCGTGGCCAAGGCCGCGGCGCTGACCAAGGGCATCTCCGATCCGCTGGCCAAGGTCAAGGCGGTCTATGATTTCGTGGTGAGCACCCTCACTTACGACAAGACCAAGGCGGAGAACGTCAAGAGCGGCTATCTGCCGGTGCTGGACACGGTGCTGGCTCAGAAGAAGGGCATCTGCTTCGATTACGCCGCCCTGATGACCGCCATGCTCCGCAGTCAGAATGTTCCCTGCAAGCTGGTGGTGGGCTATGCCGGCACTGCCTATCATGCTTGGATCAGCGTCTACTCCGAGAAGGACGGCTGGGTGGACGGCGCCATTTACTTTGACGGCAACACCTGGAAACGGATGGATCCCACCTTTGCCTCCAGCGGGAAGAAGAGCAGCTCCATCATGAAGTACATCGGCGACGGCAGCCATTACACCGCCAAGTACCTGTACTGACTCCCCGCGAAAAAAGTCGGATTTCTCTTTACTAATGCGGTAGCGTTGGGTAAAATGGGCTTACAGCAATGCTGTGAGCCCATTTTTTGATATGTGAGGCTTTGCGATGATGGGGAAGAAGAATTTGAGCAATGAGGACATCTCCGCCGTCTGTCTGGAGCTGTCGGTTCTCGTCCATGCGGGTCTTGAGATCGGAGACGGTCTGCACCTGCTGGCGGAGGATGCGGAGGGCCCGGCCCGGAGCGTTCTGGACGGGATGGCGAAGCAGGCGGATGCGGGCGTTCCGCTGTCCGCCGCCATGGAGAGCGCGGGCGTTTTTCCCGGCTATGTGTGCAGCCTGACCAGGGTGGGCGAGCAGGCGGGCCGCATGGAGGAGGCGCTGGAGGCGCTCTCGTCCTATTATGACGGACGCAGCCGGCTGGCGGAGCAGATCCGCAGCGCGCTGCTGTATCCGGCCATGCTGCTGGTGCTGATGCTGGTGGTCATCGGCGTTCTGCTGGTGAAGGTGCTGCCGGTGTTCAATCAGGTTTTTGAGTCGCTGGGCGGGCAGATGACCGGACTGGCCGGAGGTCTGCTGGCGCTGGGCCGGGGGCTGGACACGGCCATGCCCGTGCTGTGGGTGCTGCTGGCGGCAGCCGCCGCGTTCCTTGTCGCCTTTGCCGCGTCGGATTCCTTCCGCGAGGGGCTGCTCCGCCGCTGGCGCAGCCGCCACGGGGAGCGGGGACTGACCGGGCAGGTGGCCGCCGCCCGCTTTGCGCAGGCGCTGGCCATGGGTCTGCAGTCCGGCCTGCCGGTGGAGCAGGCGCTGGAGCTGGCCTCATCCTTCCATCAGGAGAGCGAGGCCGCCGTGCGGCGCTGTCACGACTGCCGTTCCCGGCTGGATCAAGGCGCCGGACTGGCGGAGGCCCTGCGGGAATCGGGGCTGCTGGCCCCGGCCTACTGCCGGATGCTGGCCATCGGCGTGCGGGGCGGCACCGGCGATTCCGTCATGCGGGAGATCGCCCGCCGGATGGATGAGAGCGCGGAGCGGTCCATCGAGGAGCGGGTGAGCCGGGTGGAGCCCACGCTGGTGATCGTTGCCTCGATGCTGGTGGGCGTGATCCTGCTGTCCGTGATGCTGCCGCTGATGAACATCATGGCGGCCATCGGGTGAGCGTATGAGAGAGAAAAAACGGGGCGGGCTGCTCCGGAACCTGCTGGTTCCCGGAGTGATGGTGCTGGCGGTGCTCTGCCTGCTGCTTGCCGTGTCCAACCTGCAGACCGGGGAAAGCGGCCGGGGCCGCGGGCAGCTGGAGGATTCCATCCGCCGGGCGGCGGTGACCTGCTACGCCGCGGAGGGCATCTATCCGCCGACATTGACCTATCTGGAGGATCATTACGGCGTGCAGGTGGATACCCGCCGCTATACAGTGTATTACAATGTGTTCGGCTCCAATCTGATGCCGGACATCACGGTGCTGGAGAACGGGGACTGACGTGAAAAAGACGAGACATCAGATCGACGGAGCCTTTGTGCTGCTGCTGTTCGGCATTTTTGCCGTATGCGTGCTGATGGTTCTGCTGACCGGCGCGGGCAGCTATCAGCGGCTGACGGAGCGCGACAGCGCGTCCTACAGCCGCCGCACCGCCGTGCAGTACGTGGCCGCCAAGGTGCGGGGCGCGGACGCGGCGGGGTGCGTGACCGTGTCGGATTTTGCCGGCGATGCCGACGGCGGGGACACGCTGTTTCTGAAGGAAACCGTGGACGGCGCGGACTACTGCACCCGCATCTACTATGACGACGGCTACATCCGGGAGCTGTTCACCGCGGCGGACGCCGCAGTGTCCCCGGAGGACGGCGAAAAGGTGCTGGCGGCGCGGGGCCTCTCGTTTTCCGCGGCGGACGGCCGCCTGACCGTCACAGCCACCGATGAGAACGGGGCCGTCACCTCGCTGACGCTGGCCCTCCGGAGCGGCGGCGCGTATCCGGCGGTGAAGGGGGGCGGCGTTTCATGAAAAGCAAGGCGCCCCTGGCGCTGATGGAGCAGCTGGTGATGGTGCTGGTGTTTGCGCTGGCCTCGGCCATCTGCATCCGGGCCTTTGTGCTGTCGGACCAGCTGTCCCGCCGCAGCGAGATCAGGGACCGCGCGGTCGTCGCCGCGGAGACGGCGGCGGAGGAGTGGAAGGCCGCCGGAGGCGATGCCGCGCAGGCGGCGAAAACCGCCGGCGGGGCCGCGGATGGCGCCGTCTGGACCGTCTGCTATGACAAGGACTGGGAGCAGGCGTCCGGCTGCGGGGCGGATGCGCCCTACACCGTGACCGTGCAGTCCCGGCAGGGCGGGCCGGCGGGACTTCGGCAGGCGGATGTCAGCGTTGCCGACGGGAGCGGCACCGTGCTGTTCTCCCTGACGGCGGCCTGTCAGGCGGAGGCGGCGTCATGAGCGGACAAAGACGCGGCCTTGGCCCCCCGGCCGTGGGGGGCGGATCCCTGCTGGTGATCTTTGCGGTGCTGTGCCTGACGGTGTTTGCCGCGCTGGCCCTGACCACGGTGCAGGCGGACGGGCGCCTCTCGCAGAAAAACGCCGACGCCGCCGCGGCCTACTACGCCGCCGACGCCAGGGCGGAGACAATTCTGGCGCAGCTCCGGGGCGGCACTGTCCCGGCGGGCGTCACGGAGCGGGACGGGATCTGCGCGTATACCGTGACCATCTCCGACACGCAGGAGCTGCAGGTGGAGGTCCGGGTGTCGGGGGGCAGTTACGCGGTGCTGCGCTGGCAGGCGGTGTCCACCGCCGACTGGGAGCCGGACGACAGCCTGAATCTCTGGAACGGAGAGTGAGGAGAGAAGCGATGGAACTGTTGGATTATCTGAAGCAGGCGGTGGGCGAGGGCGCCTCCGATCTGTTTATTGTGGCGGGCGGCGCCGTCAGCGACAAGCTGGACGGCCATATCCGCCCGCTGAGCGAGAAGCGGGTTTTCCCTGCGGAGACCGAGGCCCTGATTACGGAGATTTACCGTCTGGCGAACCGGGATATGGATCGCTACCGGGAGAGCGGGGACGATGATTTTTCCTTCTCTGTGCCGGGGCTGGCCCGGTTCCGGGTGAACACCTACCGCCAACGCGGCTCCATGGCCGCGGTGGTGCGGGTGGTGTCCTTTGAGATCCCGGATTACCGGACGCTGGGCATCCCCGAGTCGGTGATGGAGCTGGCGGACGTGGCCCACGGCATGGTGCTGGTCACCGGCACCGCGGGCAGCGGCAATCCACCACGCAGGCCTGCATCATCGACCGCATCAACCAGACGCGGGAGGCCCATATCATCACGCTGGAGGACCCCATCGAATTTCTGCACCGGGATCAGCGGAGCATCGTCAGCCAGCGGGAGATCGCCATCGATACCACGGACTATCTCTCGGCTCTGCGGGCCTGCCTGCGTCAGTCGCCGGACGTGATCCTGCTGGGGGAGATGCGGGACTACGAGACCATCCGCACGGCCATGACCGCCGCGGAGACGGGGCATCTGGTGCTGGCCACCCTTCACACGAGGGGGGCGGTGAACACCATCGACCGCATCATTGACTCCTTTCCCAGCACGCAGCAGGGGCAGGTGCGGGTGCAGCTGGCGGAGGTGCTGCACTCGGTGGTTTCCCAGCAGCTGCTGCCGGATCAGAACGGCGGGCTGGTGCCCGCCATGGAGCTGATGCACATGACGGGGGCCATCCGCAACATGATCCGGGACTGCAAGAATTATCAGATCGACAATGTGATTCAGACCTCGCTCAGCGACGGCATGATCTCCATGGATCAGTCTATCCTGGAGCTCTGCCGCGCCGGAAAGATCGCCCCGGAGACGGCACTGACCTACGCCGGAAATCAGGAGCAGATGCGCCGCAAGCTGGGCGCCTGAGCGATCCCCGGACAACCGCATTCGACAGCACGGAGCCGCGTTCGCGGCTTCGTGCTGTTTTTTGCGGAGGCCACGCGGCTTCGTCAAAAACGACGAAAAAACGAGACGAAGATTGGTTATATTTTTCTTTTGCTTTGAAGCAAAAACGAGAAATGTAACCGGCGGATGATATACTTCACTTATAAAACGAGGGAAAGGGGTGAGCCATGAGTGCAGAACAGAATGACCGGCAACGAGTACCGAACCACCATTGTCTGCGTGGACACCTATGAGAACGACGTGCCCAAAGGGAAAATTTACAATCCCTTTCTGACCGGCGGGGCGTCTTTCCAAAGCCTGATGCAGTTTATCCTGCAAATGGAAAACCTGCTGGATGAGATGCGGTTTCCGCAGTCCTTTACGGCCAAACGGGAATTTGCGCCGGTGGAAAGCGCACCGGCTCCCACGGCGGAGCAAGCCACCACAGGGGATCTGGCCACCTTCTCCGTCCGGGTGCTGTTCCGTCAGAACGCCAGCTGGCAGGGCAGCGTCACATGGCTGGAAACGGGACAGGAGGAGAGCTTCCGCAGTACGCTGGAGCTGCTGATGCTGATGCACGGAGCGATGGCGTCACGGAGGACAGCATAGGGCAGACATTGCGCGCAAACACACGAAATGTGAAATGATAAGTATTGGAAGAAGAAATCACTGAAACGGCAAACCGCGGAAAACCGCGGGACGCAAAGCAAGGGGCCTAAGGCGGCGACGCTATGGCAGCCCGGCTGCCACGTATTTCGATCTCACGGGGTGAAAGGAGAACGAAAACATGGCAAATACAAAGAAAAAAGTCCTGTCTCTGGTGATGGCGCTGGTGCTGGCTCTGAGCCTCCTGCCGGTCAACGTTTTTGCAAACGGCGAAAACGAACAGACGGATTCCAGCGCACCTGCGCAGACCGAGGAGACGGTCGCGTCCGGCTCACAGGCCGGCAGCCAGAGCGCGGATCCTGCTGCGTCCGGCTCACAGACCGGCAGCCAGAGCGCGGCTCCTGCTGCGTCCGGTGAACAGGCCGGCAGCCAGAGCGCGGCTCCTGCTGCGTCCGGCTCACAGGCCGGCAGCCAGAGCGCAGCTCCTGCCGCGTCCGGCTCACAGGCCGGCAGCCAGTCTCAGAATGTCTCGTCCTCAGCGGCGGCCTCCGCGCCTGCTGCCGGGGAATCCGCAATGAACAAAGAACCCATCGAGGGCAGCGAGAGCTACAACGGCGTGAAGGTGGAGGTTTCCGCCCCTGCCGGCGCTTTCCTCGACGGCACCGTTCTCAGCATCGAACCCGTCAAGGACAGCGGCGTCAGGAAGGCTGTTGATGCAGTCCTGGGCGTTTTCGGCGTGGACCCCAGCGAGCTTCCGCTGGAGAAAATTTCGGACGCCGTGAACACGGCAATGAGCGATCAGGGCGTGTCCCCGGATGATTCCGTTGTGCCCGCCGCGTTCGACATCAAATTTATTTATAAGGGCGAGGAGATCCAGCCTGCCGACGGCTTCAATGTTCAGGTGACGTTCTCTGCCGATGGCGAGGACAGCGTTCTGGCCGATGCGGAGAATCTGCAGGTGTTTCATATCACCGACGGCCAGATGGGCCTGAACACCGCGGAGGTCAAGGCGGCAGACACCGTCAAGGCCGAGCCCGTGGACGCGTCTGCCGACGCTCAGCCGGGAACCGGCACCGTCAGCGTGGAAGCCAACAGCTTCTCCATTTATGTTGTCAGCGGAACGAACAGCACAACGGAGATTTCCGGTGACAGCGTCGTCGCAGTTGGCAAGAGCATAACTCTTTACAGCAATGCCACGCGCCGCACAAATTCGTATTATCACGAATGGTCAGTTGAGGACGGGACCGGAAGCGCGACTATCGAACAGTATTCTTCGGACGGAAGGTATGCTACGCTGACCGGCGTAAGTACCGGAACGGTCACTGTGACGCATGGGTATCAGTCTAATGACTGGAAAAACGAAGATAAGACCATCACCGTTGTGGCCGCCAACCCCGTCACCATCACCGACAACATCGCTTCAACCGGCAAGCTCACCGCGTCGCTTACCGCGGCCGGAGCGACTGGTGTGACTTATACATGGCAGAGAAGCCTCAACGACAGCACTTACAGCACAATAACTCCCGCCAAGGTCTCGGGCGACAACTATAACGTGGTCGGCGCTAACCTCGACGCGGCCCTCGATTATACCGCCGCGAGAAACGCGGGCGTTGTAAGCGACAACAACCAGCGCTTTTACTACAAGGTCACCGCGCACTACACCGACGCTTCGGGAACGGCGTGCACAGCCACCTCCGACGCGTTCCAGGTGCCGTATTACATGGCGCTCCAGAACGGCAGCTTTGAAACGCCGAAAGCGGAGAGCGGAAGCAGTTTTGACGATTCTTCGATAGCTTCTACCGGAGATTCCGGCAACCAGAGATTTATTTACGATGCCAATACCAATCCATCGGTTGCATGGAAAACCACTGCAAGCGACCACGAGATAGAGCTTCTCAGTGCATCAACAGAGTATACCAATAATGGAAGCACCTATTCCTATCTTTCTGGTAAATGGCATAATGTCAATGCCGCGGCTGACGGCGTTCAGTTTGTCGAGCTTAACGCGAACATGGCCGGAGCGCTCTATCAGGACGTTATGACCGTTCCCGGAACGACGCTCCACTGGACCGTCTCCCATCGCGGCCGCGACAGCTCGACGATCAATGACAAGATGTATGTCGTGATAATGGATTCCACCACCGCAGCGGCACATGCGTCGTCTCAGAGCGACCTTATGAGCGTTGCGCGGAATATCAGCAATTACAGCGGCGCGTACGCGGATGAGTTCGGCGCGACGAATACCGCGTGGGTTGCTCATTCCGGAGACTACACGGTGCCTGCGGGACAGTATGTAACCCGCTTCTTCTTTGCCGCGAGCAGCACGGCGTATGACCAGACGCACTTAAGCGGAAGCGACAAATATACCGTCGGCAACCATATCGACAAGGTGTGGTTCAGCACCGACATGCCCGCCCCGAGCCCCGACCTCGGCAACCTTTCGATCACAAAAACTATCAGCGGCCTTGAATCCGGCGATAACGCCTCTGCCGGAGCGTTTACCTTCGTCGTGAAGAACAGCGCGGGTGATGAGGTTGGAAGGGTCGCTCTCCCGACCGCGACCGGCGCACTGACCGGCGGACTGAGCAATCTCACGCCCGGCAGTTACACCGTCGAGGAGACGACACACGCCGTAAGCGGCTACACCTATAACAGCACGACCGCCAACGGAAGCAGCGGCACGTCCGCGACCATAACCGTCGCGGCGAACGCCACCGCTCCGGCCGCGTTTACCAACAGCTACACCAAGATACCGACCACCACGACCTTCTCCTTCGACAAGGTGTGGGACGGAACGGTCGGAACCGCGATAACAGCGACCGTCACCGACGGAACGAATGATTATACCTTCACCGTCAACGGCGATTCCGGCGTGTTCGGAACCGGCGATGCGTACAGCTGGACAAAGACCGTCGATACGGCGGATTCCAATATCTGGCACGTCACAGTCTCCGGCCTGCCCGTGCTCGCCAGCGGTTCTTACAGCGTGAGCGAGAGCCCGATGAGCGGCTATACCGCCACGGTTATCCCCGCTGGCGGAACCGCCGCGGTCATCAGCTCCGTTGAGCGCATAACGCCCTGCAGCGTGCTCAACATCACCAGCATCACCTCTCCGTTCATGGCTGTCAAGACCCAGAACAAATTCATTCTCTGGACGGCGGCCGATACGGGAGACGGCGGCGCCAAGCTCGCCGCGGCCATCGCGTCCTACGACAGCGCCGGGCCGTTCGGCAACATCGCAGGCGAGTACACCTATGTTTACGGCGCTCAGACGCTGTCCAATATCAGCAATAAGATAGACGGCACCACTATCTCTTACGCCGGCGGCAATACCACCGTTACCTTCCCCGCCAGCAGCGCGTGGTCGCAGCTCATCTGCGGACGCTGCGATATGCCAAAGACCGTCGATACAATAATCAACTCCAAGGGCGGAACAAGCTCCACCGGAAGCCTGACCGTCACCAAGTCGTTCAGCGGAGTGACCGCACTTCCGGATAAATTCCAGATTCTGGTAAAGGACAGCAGCAACAATACGGTTGCGACGCTGACCACCACTTCGGCCGGAAGAACCGGAACCGGCACGCTCAATGATCCCTACACCTGGACGGTTTCCGGACTGACTGTCGGCTCGGCGTACACCGTATCCGAGACCTATGCCGACGTCACCGATTATACCCTCCAGATAAACGGAACCAGCTCGACCGACGATACCGTTTCCATTGCCAGCTTCGCCGACGGAGAAACCGCCGCGTTCACCAACACTTACACCCGCAACACGACGGCCGTGGATTTCACCAAGACGTGGGTCAACGCGCCTGCCGGTAACAACAGCATCGCCGTGACCGTCTACGACGGCGTGACGACCGATAACGCGACCATCACCACCGCCGCGCGCGGAACGACGGACGGCGGACGTGCGTGGACGAAGACCGTTGGAGACGACGGCGTCTGGACCGTCGCCGTCTCCGGCCTGCCCGTGACCACCGGCCACCCCTACGCCGTGACCGAGACCTCCGTCAACGGACTCAGCTTCACCGGAACCACCGCGGCTGTCGGCACAGCCGGCTACTGGACGAAGTCCGTCAGCGGCAGCACGATAACCAACACCTATTACACCTACGCCGAGGACAGCGTTTTCGGCAGAGTGAACCTGAACCTCACCAAGTATGTGACCGGAACCACCACCGCTCTCAGCGGCGCGCAGTTCCAGCTGTTCACCGACTCCGGCTGCACCAATGCGTATCCCGATATCGTTTACACAACTAACGATAACGGAACCGTTACCATTCCTTTGACCTCCGCTTCCGACGGCAACACCGTGTATTATCTCAAGGAGATCAGCGCTCCCGTCGGATATGACGCGGCTGCGCCCATTGCCCTGACCGTGACCCAGACCAAAGGCAGCGACACCGTTGCAACCTCCGGCTATGTCACCACCACCACACATCACTACACCGCTTCCGTTTCCGGAACCGGCGTTGACGGAAACGCTCTGACTGTCTACGATTCCAAGATCAGCGGACAGCTCACCGTCACCAAGGCCGCCAACATCGATACCGACAGCGAGCAGTTCTCCTTCGGTATCTATAACGCGGCAGGAGCTCTTGTCGATACTCTGACCATGACCAAGGGCAACAGCGGTGTCGCACACCTTGACTACGGAACCTATACCATAGTCGAGACCGCGCCCGCGTCGACCGTAGGCGATTACGACTTCGGCGGCGTGACCTATACCGGCGACGGCACCTATGACGAGACCGCTAAAGCTTACAAGGTTACTATCGACGGCACTCATCGCACTCTCGCCGTCACTGCCACCAATACCTACACCCCGCACGAAAGCGGCCTTAACATCAGCAAGATCGTGACCGGCGGCGCACCCTCCGGCGCGAGCTTCAACTTCACCGTGACTATCGGCGAAAGCCTGTATAACGGCGCTTACACCATCGACGGTACGACCTATAACACCACCAACGGCGTCATCACTCTGGCGGATGGCCAGACCGCGAATATCAAGGCAAGTGCCGGGACGTCCTACAGCGTGGTTGAGACCGCCAACAATGCCTACTCCACCACCATCACCAAGGACGGCAAGGACGCTTCCGCAGCGCAGGGCAATATCCTCCGCGGCGGCTCTGCCGTGACCTTCACCAACCACTACATCACCGGCAGCTTCACCATTGAGAAGGTCTCCTCCGCCAGCACGGAGACAAAGCTTTCCGGCGCACAGTTCACTCTCTACACCAACGCCGACAGAACCGTTCGCTACGATGCCGACGGCAACGGAACAGTTGAAGACGGCGAGGGCGTTTACACCACAGCCTCCGACGGTACCGTTTCCGTGACCGGACTTCCTGTCGGAACCTACTATCTCGCCGAGACAGCCGCTCCCGCGGGCTATGACGTCTCCGCCACCGTGTGGACCATAACCGTACGCGAGGGCAACAGCACCACCGTTACGGCCGAAACATCTACCTCGGGTGAAACGACCACGACCATTGGCAGACTTTTCCGGTCCATTATTGATTTTGTCACTGGGTCCTCCAGCAAGGATTACAGCATAGCGACCGACGCCACCGCCGCAAGCGCGGCGACCAAGCTTGTGCTGACCGTCGAGGACACCCCGATCAACTATCAGCTGACCATCGGCAAGACCATTTCCGGCCCGACAACGGGCGGCAGCGCTGTGTTCGATATTTACAGCGTGAACAACGGAGTCGAGAACAAGGTCGCCGAGTACACCCTTAACCCGACCGGAACCGACGCCGCGACCTATACCTTTACAGCGGCGAACGCTTCCTGGCTGACAGCCGGAACCTACAAGGTAGTCGAGAACAGCCAGAGCGTCAACGATTCCACCTTCGATTATGCTTCCCGCAGCTTCACCGCCAACGGCAGCGCGACCGCTACCGATTACGCCTCCGTTACCATCGACGACAGCGCGAACGGACGCACCGCGACAGTCGGCTGCACGAATAATTACGACAAGCTCACTGCCGGCCTGACCGTCACCAAGACCGTCAGCGGAACCGGCGCGCCCTCCGACGCGAGCTTCGCTTTCTCCGTCCAGCTCGGCACCGGCGATACCGTATACGCTGACGCGACCGCTTACGCGGGCGACGGCGTCTATACCCACAGCATGGGCAACGGCGGAAGCTGGACGATAGCGAACGTTCCTTACGGAACGAGCTATGCGGTCAGCGAGACTGCCGACAGCGCCTACACCACCACCATTGATGGAACCGCCTCCGGCACGTTCTCCGGCGCGGCGACCGTGGCCTATACCAACAGCTATATAACCCAGAACTTCACAGTCAGCAAGGTGTCCTCCGCCAGCGACAGCACCTACCTTAACGGCGCGGTGTTCCAGCTCTATCGGAGCTATGACAGCGGAACTCTGAGCGATGCCTACGGCAGCGCCCAGACCACCGCGACTGTCGGAACGACCGCCGGACAGGCGACCTTCAGCAGCCTGCCCGCAGGCACCTACTACCTCGCCGAGACGACCGCTCCCGATAACTACACTAAAAACGACACCGTTTACAAGGTGGTCGTGAACGCCGGCGGCGTCGCGATAACCAACGCCGACGGAGGCAGCCGTGTAGATTTCGCAGGCGGCACGCTGACCGTGGCAGACAAGCCCATCAACTTCACGCTCACGATCGACAAGGCCATGAGCGTCGCAGGCGCGAACGGCACGTTCACGTTCAATGTCTACGCGGTCGACGCAAGCGGCAATCCCACCGGAGATCCGCTCAACGGCAAGACTACTCCCATCAGCGTTTCCGTAACGAACGGCAAAAGCACTCCCGTAAAGCTTGATACGGCTCATTACAGCTGGCTCGTCGGCGGAAGCTACTATATCGACGAGTACAGTTACAGCACAGCTCCCGCAGGATACACGTGGGATAGAGTTTCCTTCCAGAGCGGCGCGAGCAGCGCGGCTCTGACGGCCGGACGCGTCGTAACGCTCAGCAATACGGCGACCACGGCTTACGTCCTCGCGACCAACACCTATACCCGTGATACCGCCGGCCTGACCATTACCAAGGCTCTCGGCGGCGAGTATACCGCGGCAGGCGCAGGAACGCATTTGTATTCCTTCACTGTGACGGCTCCCAGCAATACGTTCAGCGGAACCTACACGACGAACAGTGACACGAACGTTACCTTCACAAACGGCGTATCCGATCCGATAACCATTACCGGCGCGGGCAGCGTAACCATCAGCGGTCTCCCGACCGATACCTACACCGTGACCGAAAGCGGCAATGCCGCGGCCATCAGCGGCTACACGCTGGCCGTCGACACCGCGGTCAGCGGCGGAAAGCTGATAACCGCAAACGCCTCCGGCGACTACGACCAGAGCATCGCCCTTACAAAGGCCGGAGCGACAGCGACCTTCGTCAACAACTACGGCTACGGCGCCGGCCAGACCGAGGCTCAGTTCTATATCCACAAGACCGGCGTCAACAACGCGAACCTTGAAGGCGCAGTGTTCGGCATCTACAACGATAAAGATTGCGCGACGGCTGCCGTTGCAAGAGTCACCACCGACGCGAGCGGCATGGCGACAGTCACGCTCTCCAATGTGACCGGCAAAGCTGTCTACTACGTCAAGGAGACCACCGCTCCCGCGGGCTATCAGCTCAACGACACAGTGTGGAAGCTGACCGTCAGTGCGCCGAACGGAACGACCGCTCCCGACGTCACCGTCGAGCAGGTCAGCGGCGGACTCTTCTACAAGCTGACCCACTTCCTGACTAATATACTCAAGAGCGACGATACCGCTGAATCCGGCTGGACAGGAGATGCGTACTCCGCCGACGGAACCCGCACCTACGGCCAGCTGACCGTCGCGGATACCGCGATAACCGCCGACAAGTATGCAACCGACAGCATCGTGCTCCAGAAGGTCGACAACAACAACAGAGCGATAACCTCCGGCGCGGCGACCTTCACCTTCACGAACGTTAATAACGCAAACGACACCTTCACCGCGACCACCGATACCGGCAACGAAGGCAAGGCTACCGTGATCTTCGGAAACGGCAATCACGCCGACGGCATCTACGCCGTGACCGAGACCGCGGCTCCCGCCGGATACCAGGCGGCCGACGAAATCGTCTGCTACGTCAAGGCGACGACCAATTCCAGCACCGATTGGACTTATTTTGCCGACGGCACGACCAGAGACAAGTACGTTACCACCTATACGACCACCGCGGGCGTCTACACCTATGCGGCCTGCACGACCGGTCAGGCGTCCATCGCCCAGATCGTCAACGCGCCCAAGACCTCGCTGTCTGTTTCCAAGATCTGGCAGGACGTCAACGGCAATACCATGGAGGCAGCTCCCGCGGCCAGCGTGACCTTTGAGCTTTATCAGAGAGCTGTCGGAGCTTCCGGCGATTACACGGCGACCAACAATACCGTGACCCTTGACGGCACGGTTGACAAAAACGGCGAGAGCACAGCATGGGTTGCGACCTGGACCGACCTTAACCCGCACTACACCTATACCGCGGTCGAAACCTATTCCTCCGTCAGCGGAACCTATACCGCGCTTAACAGCGGCGCGGCGGCTATGACCGACGCGACTAACGGAACGATCACCAACAAGCGCGACGGCGGTACGCTCAACATCACCAAGGTCGTCACCGGACTCACCGGCCCGGCAGCGTCCGCCAGTCACACCTATACCTTTACCGTGACCAATACGGCGGATTCCACGCAGGTCTATACCTATCAGGCAGCCGTCACCGGCAATGGGAGTGCCTCCACCACCGGCAACACTGCTGAAGCCACCATTGCTCTGCCCACCGGCACCTACACCGTGACCGAGGGTACGGCTTCCATTGCCGAGCACACCGGGCCGACGACTACCTACGACGCTTCCTCTACCGTGACGGTGGAGAACAAGGCGCAGGCTGCGGTCACTGTAACCAACAATTACGGCTATAGCCCCGAGCAGCATACCCAGACCGTTACCATCATCAAGAATTGGGCCGACGATTCCAACCGTGACGGGATCCGCCCCGTGTCCGCAACTGTGGAGCTGCGGGACGCCAACAATGTTCTGATTGGCACCGCGGTCATCGCTGCTCCTGCCGGCACGACAAATACCTCCACCGGCACGGTCAGTTATGATTCCTACGTGAACTCTTACGCGCAGCCCATCAAGGCTGTGGAGACTGAGTATACCCTGAGCGATGGAACCAAAGTGGTTCCCGGCAGCACGGGCGCGGCATATACCGTCAGCTATGCCAGCGGAAACGATGCCAATGCCAAGACCGATGGCACCGTTGTGGGCGACGCCGTCACCGTGACCAACACCCACACGCCTGAGACCATCGAGATCCCCGTCGTAAAGACATGGGCCGGCAACTACGGCGCGATTCCCTCCGGCATCACGCTGGCTCTGTATGCCGACGGCGTTGACACCGGGAAGACACTCAGCATGACCAGCAATACAAGGACCAGCGGCAGTGTCTACGTCTCCGACAACCAGACCACATGGGTCGGCGTTTTCGGAACGGGAACCGACAAGCTCAACCGTTACAACGGCGGCAAGGCGATCGTTTACTCCGTCGTGGAGACCGCCATCGGCGGAAACACCTTTACCGGCACCACCTATGGCTACTGGACGATCACGGCCGGCACCGGCACTGCTGCCAGCCTGCCTGATACCCTGAAGACGCAGTACGCCGCAGCGCCTGTGATCCTGACTGTCACCAACACCTATTCCTATTCCGGCGGCGGTGACGGCGGGGATACCCCCATCGTGATCCCCGATCCCAACGTTCCCGGCACCGACAAACCCACCACTCCCACTACGCCGACGACGCCGGTTGTGATTCCTGAACCCGCTACTCCCACCACGGATCTCCCCGATCAGGAAGTTCCCAAGACCGCGAAGCCCGGCAAGACCGGCGACAGCCTGTTCCTCCGCCTGGCGGCGGCAGGCGTTTCCGGCAGCGCGCTGCTCTGGCTGGCTCTGTCCGGCAAAAAGCGCAGAGACGAGGAGCAGTAATCATCGAACCCGCCGCGGCGGAAATCCATTGAATGCAGGGGGCCGGGCATAGTGCCCGGCCCCTTGTTTTTCCCTGCCGCATCCCGTATAATCGACGTATCCGCAAGTGTTCTGGAGGTTGCCCATGAAAAAGAAAGTCCGTATCGTTCTGATGGTCGTTCTGGCTGCGGTTTTTGCGGTCAGCGCCGTCATGCTCATCCGCGAACTGACCCAGTATAAAAAAGGGGAGGAGACCTATCAGGAGGCGGAGGAACTGGCCGGCGTGCCGGACCTGTCCGACGTGGAGCCGCTGGCTCCCGATGCGTCTGCGTCCTCGGCTGCCGCCTCGGCCTCCGGCTCCGCCGTTCCCTACGTGGACCCGTATGCCGAGGAGCTTCGGAACATGGACTTTTCCGCGCTGCGGAAGGTCAACAGCGAAATTTTGGGCTGGATTCTGATTCCCAACACGGTGATCTCCTACCCGGTGGTTCAGCACGCCAACAACGATTATTATCTCAATCATACGTGGCGCAAGCAGTCGGGCATGGTGGGCTCCATCTTTCTGGAGTATCAGAACAGCGCCGGCTTCTCCGATTTCAACACGGTGATCTATGGGCATAATATGAACAACGGCTCCATGTTCGGCTCTCTGAAAAAGTACAAATCCAAGAGCTACTGGAACTCTCACCCCTATGTCTACCTCACCACCGACAAGGGCAGCCGCGCCTACGAGATTTTTGCCGCCTACGAGGTCAGCACCGCCGGAGCCACCTATCAGATCGGCTTTTCCTCCGCCGACGCAAAGCAGTCGTTTCTGGACTATTGCGTGGGCCAGTCGGTGATTTCCACCGGCGTCACTCCCACGGTTTACGATCAGATCATCACGCTGTCCACCTGCACGGGCCACGGCCACGCCACCCGCTGGGTGGTGCAGGCCCGGCTGAAGGGCACCGTTCCCGCCGATACGCAGCCCGCGGCAAAGGCGGAGACGCCTGCCGAGACGCCCGCCGAGACGCCTGCCGCGTCCTCCTCCGCCCCCGCCGCGTCCGCGGCTGCGTCCTCCTCCGCGGCTGCTTCCTCCTCCGCCCCCGCCGCTTCGGGAGAGGAGCCTGCCGGCAGTCAGGCCGCCGCTTCGGGAGAGGCCGCCTCTCCGGCGGAGGCCGCGACGTCGCCCTGACAGGCGGCCGCCGGCCAGCAGATGCTTTAGCCGCCGCAGGGCGCGCCGTACAGCGGCGCGCCCTGCGCTTCGTTTCGGCATAAAACGTTTACAATCGGGCGTCCGGGTGGTAAACTGGTAAGGCATAAAGGGGGAGTGGCCATGAGCAGACAGACGATGCTGCATCTTTTGCGGCAGAATCCGGGGGAATTTGTCTCCGGCGAGCAGGTCAGCGAGCAGCTGGGAATTTCCCGTGCCGCCGTCTGGAAGGCGGTGGACGCCCTGCGCCGCGAGGGCTACGCCATCGAGGCCCGCACCGGGCTGGGCTACCGGCTCACGGCCACGCCGGATACGCTGAGCGAGCCGGAGGTTGCCAGCTTTCTTCCCGCCGTCAGGACTGTGGGGCGGCGGCTGGTGTGCCTGAGCGAGGTGGACTCCACCAATACCTACGCGAAGCAGCTGGCCATGTCCGGCGGAGAGGACGGCACCGTGGTGATCGCGGACTGCCAGACCGCCGGGCGGGGCCGGATGAACCGCAGCTTTCAGTCCCCGCCGGGGCGCGGAATCTACCTGACGGCGCTGCTGCGCCCGCCCCTTCCGCCGGAGCGGCTGCTGTCCGTGACGGCGCTGAGCGGAGTGGCTGTCTGCGCTGCGGTGGAGCAGGTCTGCGGCGTCCGTCCGCAGCTGAAGTGGCCCAACGACCCGGTGCTGCACGGGAAAAAGCTCTGCGGCATCCTGACGGAGATGTCGCTGGAGGGCGAGACCGGCCGCCTGCAATATCTGGTGATCGGGATCGGCGTGAACGTTCTCCAGCAGCCGGAGGATTTCTCTCCCGAGGTGCGGGAGATCGCCACCTCGCTGGCGCAGGAGCTGGGCCGTCCGGTGTCCCGCCCCCAGCTGGCGGCGGCGGAGATCGGCGAGCTGGACCGGCTCTACGCGGCCCTGTGCGCCGGCGAGACGGCTCCGTATCTGGAGCGGTTCCGCCGCGACTGCGTCACCCTCGGCCGGGAGATTCAGATTCTCCGGGCGGACGGCAGCCGGGAACACGCCGTGGCGCTGGATGTGGACGATCAGTTCGGCCTGCTTGTCCGGCGGGACGACGGCTCGGTGGACGTGGTTCGCTCCGGCGAGGCGTCCGTCCGGGGCATGTACGGCTACGTGGAATAAAACGGGTATCGGAGTGAACGTATTTTGAAGGAACTTTGGACTCTTTTTCTGACCTTTGCGAAAGTCGGGGTGATGACCTTCGGCGGCGGCATGGCCATGCTGCCGATTCTGCAGCGGGAGATCGTGGAGACGAAGCACTGGGCCACGGAGGAGGAGCTGGTGGACTATTTTGCCATCGGCCAGTGTACGCCGGGCATCATCGCCGTCAACACGGCGACCTTCATCGGGCAGAAGCGGCGCGGCGTGGCGGGAGGCATCGTGGCCACGATGGGCGTGGTGTTTCCGTCCCTGATCATCATTACGATTCTGGCGGGCCTGATTACCAACTTCTCCCATCTGGCGTGGGTGCAGAACGCCTTCGCGGGGATTCAGGTCTGCGTCTGCGTCCTGATCTTCAACGCGGTGGCGAAGCTGCTGAAAAAATCTGTGGTGGATAAGCGCACGGCGGCCATTTTTCTGACGGTGCTGGCCTGCGGCGTATTCCTGAGCATCTCTCCGGTTTGGTTTGTGCTGCTCTCCGCGCTGGCGGGCATCCTGCTGAAGAACTGGGAGGTGCGGGGCAAATGACGATTTATCTGAGACTGTTCTGGGAGTTTTTCAAAACCGGCCTCTTTGCCATCGGCGGCGGCATGGCCACCCTCCCGTTTTTGCAGAATATCGGGCAGGTCACCGGCTGGTACAGCTACAGCGACCTCATGAATATGCTGGCCGTGTCGGAGTCCACGCCGGGCCCCATCGGCATCAATATGGCTACCTACGTGGGCTTTACGGTGGCCGGAATTCCCGGCTCCATCGTCGCCACCGTCGGCGAGGTGACGCCCTCCATCGTCGTAATTCTGCTGATTGCGGCGCTGCTGAAGAACTTTCGGGACAACCGCTATGTGGATCGCGCCTTTTACGGCCTGCGGCCCGCGTCCACGGGCCTGATCGGCGCGGCCTGCGTGGCCGTGATTCTGGAGGTGCTGGTCTGCGTTCAGTCCTCGACGTCCGCCGGCTCGCCTCTCAGGCAGTTTCACTGGCAGGGCAGGATCAACTGGCAGGGCCTGCTGCTGGCCGGGATTCTGCTGGTGTTCACCAACCGGGTGAAGCGGACGAAGAACTGGCATCCCATCGTGTTCATCGGCATTTCCGCCGTGGTGGGCGTCGTGTTTCATTTCGCCGGGGTATAAAAACGCGTCCCGCCCGGCAGAGCCGGACGGGACGAAAGGCGCATTTTATTTTTCGTCGATGTGGTTTTGGATGCGCTGCATGATCATATCCAGCGCCACCAGATTGTGTCCGCCCTCCAGCACGACGATGTCGGCATATTTCCGGGACGGCTCCACAAACTGCTCGTGCATGGGCTTGACGGTGGTGAGATACTGGGAGACCACGGACTGCAGGGTGCGGCCCCGCTCCTCCACGTCCCGCAGGCAGCGGCGGAGGATGCGCTCGTCCGCGTCGGTCTCCACGAAAATCTTGATGTCGAACATATCCCGCAGGGTGGGATTCTGGAAGATGAGAATGCCCTCCACGATGATGACCTTGGCGGGATGGATGGTGATGGTCTCGTCGGTTCGGTTGTGCTCCGAGTAGGAGTAGACCGGGCACTGGATGCTCCGGCCCGCCTTCAGCTCCTTCAGATGCTCAATGAGAAGGTCGGTGTCGAAGGCACTGGGATGGTCATAATTCTGCTTGCAGCGAACCTCGTAGGGCATTCCGTCCTGCCGCTTGTAGTAGCTGTCGTGGCCGATCACGGTGACGTCGTGGCCGAAATGCTCCTTCAGGTGCTGGGTCAGAGTGGTTTTGCCGCTGCCGGTGCCGCCGGCGATGCCGATCAAAAGCGTGTCCATAGGGGCCTCCCGTTATCCAATGTCATTTGCCTTATTATAAGAGACCCCATGGGGAAAAGCAAGGGAGGGCGAAGGAAAAAGCGGGAAAACGTAAAAAAATGAAAACCGGTATTGACGAGGCCGGGGAAAGCCGATATTATGTAAAGCAGGACTGAGTTCGACACGAACCATGGTTTTGATTCCGAAAGGAGGACCCTCTGCATGGCAATGAAACGCTGCCCCACGTGTGGGGAGAAGTATTCCGATACATATAAGCAATGTCCCTTCTGCGAGGAGGAGGCCGCGCTGCGCAGCGGCGCCGGCGGCAAACGGAAGGGCGGACACCGGGCGGTTCAGAAAAGCCCCGGTATCCTGAGCCCCATCCTCATCATCGCGATTCTGATTCTGGCGGGAGTTCTGGCGTATCTTCTGTTCGGCGACACCATCGCATCGAAGCTGGGCATGGAGAAGGCGCCGGTCACGCCGGCGGCCAGCATCTCCGAACCCGCCGTTTCCGGGAGCGCCTCCGGCGAATCCTCAGCGTCCTCCGGCACCACGTCGGCGGATACCGCCAACCTCCCCGAGACGCTGATGCTCTCCAGCAGCGACTTCACCATGAACGTGGGCGACGCGCCGGTGAAGCTGTCCGTCTCCGGCGGCAGCGGCACCTATACGTGGAGCAGCGAAAACGAAGCGGTGGCCACGGTGGACGCCAACGGCAGCGTCACGGCCATTGCCGCCGGCACGGTGAACATCACCGCCAGCGACGGCAGCGGCAAGGGCGTCTGCATCGTCCGGGTCAAGGGCTCCGGAACGCCCAATACGGGCAACGCCTCCGGGCCTGTGGCCATGAGCACCACGGACTTCACCATCAAGGTGGGGGAGACGCACACCATCAAGATCACCGGGACCACATCCACCGTCACCTGGACGTCGGATAATCCCGCCGTGGCGACAGTCAGCGGCGGCAAGGTCACGGGCGTGGCCTCCGGAAAGGCCAACATCACCGCCTCGGTGGACGGCAAGACGCTGGTCTGCATCGCCCGGGTGAAATAATGCCTGCTGTTCAACCCCGGAGGTCAGAGACTTCCGGGGTTGTTCTTGCGCATTTCCCCTGTTTGATGTATACTTTATACTCGTATTGATATGGATTGAGAGAAGGAGAAGCCCCATGACCACCCGTGACTATCAGGAGACCTCCGCCTTTCGCATCTTCCTCTCCTATTTCAAACCCCACCGCAGACTGTTCTTCGTTGACATCAGCTGTGCGCTGCTGATTTCCCTCATCGATCTGGCCTTTCCCTACGTCTCCCGCTGGTGTATGTACCAGCTGCTGCCGCAGAGCGCCTACCGCACCTTTTTCACCGTCATGGCGGTGGTGTTCGCGGCCTATGGGCTGCGGGCGGTGCTGACCTACGTGATCGGCTACTGGGGACACACCTTCGGTATTCTGGTGGAGGCGGACATCCGCCGCGATCTGTTCCGCCATATGCAGGAGCTGTCCTTCGGCTACTTTGACCACAACCGCACCGGCCAGCTGATGAGCCGCCTGACGGCGGACCTGTTCGACATTACGGAGCTGGCGCACCACGGCCCGGAGGATATTTTCATCTCCGCCGTGACCATTGTGGGCGCGCTGATTGTCATGTTTACCATCCAGTGGCGGCTGGCGCTGGTGATCGCTCTGATCCTGCCCGTCTTTTTTCTGGTGGTGTGGAAGTGCCGCATCTCCATGGGCAGGGCCTCCGCGCGGGTGAAGCGGACCACCGCCGGCATCAACGCGGACATCGAGTCCGGCCTGTCGGGCATCAAGACCGCCAAGGCCTTCGCCAATGAGGACGCGGAGCTGCGGAAGTTTGACAGCTCCAACAATACCTACAAGACCTCCAAGCGCCAGTTCCACAAGGCCATGGGCCGGTTCAACGCCGTAATGGAGTTCTTTCTGTGCATTCTGTCCGCGGCGGTCATCACCGTGGGCGGCGCCCTGATTATGGAGGGGCGGCTGAACACCATCGACCTCATCACCTTCAGCCTGTATATCACCACCTTCGTCAATCCCATCCGCAAGCTGGCCAACTTTGCCGAGCTGTTTGCCAACGGCACCGCCGGGCTTCAGCGGTTTGTGGAGCTGATGCGCACGGAGCCCTCGCTGAAGGATGCGCCCGACGCGCGGGTGCTCTCCCATGTGGAGGGCCGCGTCGATTTCGACCATGTGAGCTTTGCCTACCAGCAGGGCCTTGCCGTCCTCCACGATGTGGACCTGCACATCCGCGCCGGCGAAACGCTGGCGGTGGTGGGCCCGTCCGGCGGCGGAAAGTCAACGTTATGTCAACTTATTCCGCGCTTTTACGACGTCTCAGAGGGCGCGGTGCGGATGGACGGGCTGGACGTGCGGGACGTCACGCAGGAGTCCCTGCGCCGGAATATCGGCGTGGTGCAGCAGGACGTATTCCTCTTTGCGGACAGCGTGCTGGAGAATATCCGCTACGGCAGGCCCGGCGCCTCCGAGGAGGAGGTGGAGCGGGCGGCCCGGCAGGCGGAGATTTACGACGATATTGCCGCGCTGCCCAACGGGTTCGACACCTATGTGGGGGAGCGGGGGACGCTGCTCTCCGGCGGTCAGAAGCAGCGCATTTCCATCGCGCGGATTTTTCTGAAGGATCCGCCGGTTCTGATTCTGGACGAGGCGACCTCCGCGCTGGACAGCGTGACCGAGGCCCGGATTCAGCAGACCTTTGACAAGCTGGCGCAGGGCCGGACCACCATCATCATTGCCCACCGTCTGTCCACCGTCCGCCATGCGGACCGCATCGCCGTGGTGGAGGACGGCCGCATTGTGGAGTTGGGGTCCCACGAGGAGCTGCTGGCTAAAAACGGAGCGTACGCATCGCTCTATCGGACGCAGGAGTTGACGCATGGACAAGAGTAAATTGCTGGACCGGGCAGCCTCCACCGCGGAGGAACGGCTGCTGCTGGCCCGGATTCTGGACAAGCTGGAGCAGGCGGAGCAGCGCAGCATTCCCGCCTGCACGGATTTTCTCAGTCCCCAGGAGCAGGCGCTGGCGGAATCGCTGCTGCACCTGACAGGGACGGACCCGGCGCGCTGGGCGGCCTTCGGCGGCTACGACGGCGCGGAGCGCAGGGCGCTGGTTTTTCTGCCGGACTGGCAGCAGCCGGAGGATGCGGAGTTTCCGTTCCGGTACCTCCGGGCGGCCTACCGTCCGCAGTACAAGCTGACTCATCGGGATCTGCTGGGCAGCCTGATGGGAGAGGGCATCGTCCGGGAGAAGGTGGGCGACCTGCTGGTGGGCGAGGATTCCTGCGATCTTGTGGTGCTGGACGGCGTGGCGGACTACCTGCTGCAAAACTGGACGCAGGCGGGCCGCGCCAGACTGACGGTCACGGAGGTGGGAGCCCACGAACTGCACATCCCCGAGCTGCGCTGCGAGGAGGTGCGGGACACCGTGCAGACCCTGCGGCTGGACGCCGTGGCCTCCACGGGCTTCAAGCTGGCCCGGGGCAAGACGGCGGCGCTGATCGAGAGCGGCAAGGTACAGCTGAACTGGCGGGAGTGCGACAAGCCGGACCGCCTGCTGCGGGAGGGAGACACGGTCTCCGCCCGGGGATACGGTAAATTTGTGCTGGCAGAGGTGGGCGGCGTCACGAAAAAGGGGCGCACCGGCATTTTGCTGAAACGGTATTTGTAAGGAGAGCACCATGGAACAAAAGAAGATTGACCGCATCAACGAGCTGGCCCGGAAGGCCAGGACGCCGGAGGGGCTGACCGAGGCCGAGACGGAGGAGCGCCGGCTTCTGCGGGAGGAATATGTCCGTGCGGTGGTAGGGAATCTGGACAACCAGCTCTCTCACACCACCGTGGTTGACGTCTACGGCAATCATCAAAAGCTGAAGAAGAAGGAGGATGAGCAGGCGTGAGCGATTTCAATCGGTTCGGCGGGGAGCAGAAGAAGAAAAGCGACTGGGGCTCCTGGGCGATGATCGTGTTTTTGTTTGCGGTGGGCGCATGGTTCATCGCGCTGCCACTGCTGTTCATCAAGCTCTTTGCGCCGGACGACAAGCGCAATCAGGCCACTCCCTCCCTGACCGGGAGTTTTCCCCGCCGGGAGACTGCTTCCCCGCAGGAGACGCAGACCACGGCCCGCAGCGCCGCCAGAAAAATGACGAAATCCCCGGCGGAGAAAAAATCCACCGCCCGGGTCCTGAAAATCGTGGGTATTCTGCTGGCGGCCGTCGGCCTTTATTATGCGGCCGACCCTGCGGGGATGGTCTTTGCGGGTTATGTGCAGAATTTCCTCTGGGACATGCTGAAGTATCTGGCGCTCTCCGCCGGCGGCGTGGGGATGTTCCTCAGCGGCCTTTCCATGGATCGGGCCATGAAGCGGTATCCCCGGTATCTGGCGGTGATGGGCGATCAGCCCTCCATCTCCTTCGACGAGCTGGTTCGCAAGCTGGGCTATTCCCAGCACCGGGTGATCACGGACCTGCAGAAGATGATCGACCTCGGGTATTTCGGTGGACAGGCTTATCTGGACATGGGAAAGTGCTGCTTCTTCCGCAGCGGACAGGCGGCGGAGGCCGCCTCCGCGCAGGAGCAGAAGGAGGCGGCGCCTGCCCCCAAGGAGGCGGATGAGGGCTACTCCGGCATTCTGCGCAATATCCGCCGGGCCAACGACGAAATCGCGGACCCCGTCCTCTCGGCCAAGATCGACCGGCTGGAGGAAATCACCGCCCAGATTTTCAAGGCGGTGGAGGAGGACCCCAAGAAGCGCAGCCGCATTGACACCTTCATGAACTATTACCTGCCCACGACCCAGAAGCTGCTGGATTCCTATGCCAAATTTGAATCCACGGGCGTGGAGGGCGAAAATCTCCGGCAGGCCAAGGAGCGGATTCAGACCACCATGGACTCCATCATCACAGGCTTTGAGCATCAGCTGGATCAGCTGTATCAGGCCGACGTCATGGATGTGGACAGCGACATCCGGGTGATGGAGACGATGCTGAACCGCGATACCGCCAGTGTGGAAAAGGACTTCGGTCTGGGAAAGGGCGGGTCTCAGCCCGCGGCTCCCGGAGAAGTCGATCTGGGCGGTTCCGCCGCGCAGCAGCTTCCCAATGAAAACTGAACCCCATGCAGGGACGGCGCCGGACATCAGCCCGGCGCCGTCCCTTTACTGCCCGAAGAACAGCCGCACCGCCAGAGCGGAGGCGATGAACCCCGTCAGATCGGCGGCGAGGGCCGCCGGCACCGTGTGACGGGTGCGGCGTATGCCGGCGGAGCCGAAGTAGACGGCGATGGTGTAGAAGGTGGTTTCCGTGCTGCCCAGCATCACGGCGGCCACCCGGCCCACATAGCTGTCCGGGCCGTAGGCGGAGATCAGCTCGCTGCCCACCGCCAGGGCTCCGCTGCCCGAGATGGGCCGAATGAGCATGAGCGGCGTCAGCTCCGCGGGAATGCCCAGATGCCGGAGCAGGGGCGCGCAGAGCGACGTCAGCCACTCCATGGCGCCGGAGGCCCGGAACATGCTGACGGCGGTCAGCAGTCCCACCAGCGCGGGCAAAATCCGCAGGCTTACCTGCAGTCCCTCGGCGGCGCCGTCGGTGAGCGCACCGTACACGTCCGTTTTCCGTCCCATGCCCCAGACGGCCACCGCGGCCAGCAGGACGGGGATGACGGCGGAGGACCAGCTCATGGCGTGCGCCTCCGCCCCGCGCGGGCCAGCAGCCGGGCGGAGACGATCCCCGCGGCCACGGACAGCGCGGAGGCCATCCAGACGGCGGGCAGGATGTCCAGCGGCGCAGCTGCCCCCGCGGCGGCCCGGACGCCGGACACGGTGGCTGGGATAAGCTGGATGGAGGCCGTGTTGAGAACCACCAGCAGACAGAGCTCGTCGGAGGCGGTTCCGCCGCAGCCGCGGGCCATGCGGCAGGCGGCCCGGATGCCCAGCGGCGTGGCGGCGCTGCCCAGCCCCAGCAGATTGGCGGAGACGTTGGCGGAGACGGCGGAAAGTGTTTCGGCGTCCTGAGACGCCTCGGGCAGCAGACGCCTCAAAAGCGGGCGGAAGGTTCCGGCCAGCAGGGAGGAGAGGCCGCTGCGCTCCATGATCTCCATGACGCCGCTCCAGAGGCACAGCACCCCGGCCATGGAAACGCACAGGGAAACGGCGCTCTGCGCGCCCTGCAGCGCGGCGGATGCCACGGCGTCCATCCGTCCTGTGATGCCGCCGAAAAGTACCGAAAAAACGACGATTCCAGTCCATATGGCGGTCATGGCCATGATAAACTCCTCTCATGCGGCAAGTCGAAATTATGAATGAATTGCAAATATTTGGCAAAATCTGTTGACAGATGTTGCCTCCCTGTGGTATCTTGCAGATACCTGAATGAGGTTGCTGAAAAGTGAGATTCTGGGAAAGGAGACGCTTGATGAAGTCGACGGGAATTGTCAGGAAGGTGGACGAGCTTGGACGCATCGTTCTGCCCATTGAAATGCGGCGCACACTGGATATTGCAGAGAAGGACGCATTGGAAATCTATGTGGAAGGTTCCTCGGTCATTCTGAAAAAGTATAAACCCAGCTGCATCTTCTGCGACAGTACAAAGGACATCACCACATTCAAAGGAAAGAATGTCTGCCCCAAGTGCCTGAAAGAGCTGAAGGGCCTGTAAGTGAGCTGAGGAGACGCCGGCGGCGTCTCCTTTTTTCGGATCATGTGAGGAGGAATGTCTGTGCGCTGTTACGCGGCCCCGCTGCAGGGGATCACGACCCATGTGTTCCGGCGGGAGCACAGCCGCCGCTTTCCCGGCGCGGACCGGTACTATATGCCGTTTTTCTCCCCCACCAAGGAACATCTGATCACCCGGAAGGAGTGGCGGGAGCTGAATCCGGAGCACAACGCGGGCGTCGCGGCGGTGCCCCAGCTGCTGGTGAGAAATCCCACCGACTGCGTCTGGGCCATCGGAGAGCTGGAGGCGCTGGGGTACCGGGAGATCAATCTGAATCTGGGCTGCCCCTCCGGCACGGTGGTTTCCAAGGGGAAGGGCTCCGGCCTGCTGGCGCATCCGGAGGAGCTGGAGCGGTTTCTCTACGAGATTTTTGCCCATTCCCCGGACGCGGCGATCACCGTCAAAACGCGGCTGGGCCTGCGGGAGCCGGAGGAATTCGACGCCCTGCTGGAGATTTTCAACCGCTATCCCATCGCGGAGCTGACCATCCATCCCCGGATCCAGCGGGATATGTACAAGGTCCCCGTTCGTCTGCCGGCCTTTGAGCAGGCGCTGTCCCGCTGCCGGAACCCCGTGTGCTACAACGGCGATCTGGTGAACACGGCGGGCTGCGCCGCCTTTTCCGCCCGTTTTCCCAATGTGGAGGCGATCATGATCGGGCGGGGCCTGATCGCCGATCCGGCGCTGGCGAGGAAGCTGCGGGGCGGCCCGCCGGCGACCCGGGATGAGCTGCGGGGCTTTACGCAGGCTTTGTTTGAGGGCTATTGCGCCGACTATGAGCAGGTCGGGCCCGCCGTTCAGCGCATGAAGGAGCTGTGGTTCTATCTGATCCGCCTCTTTGACGGAGGCGAGCCGTACGAAAAGAAATTCCGCAGGCTGAATGTGCCTGCGGAGTATGAGACGCTGGAGGACGCCGTATTCCGTGATCTGCCCCTGCGGGAGTCGGTGATCGGCCCCTTCTGAACTGTGCAATGTATCTCCGCGCGACGCATCAAAAGAAAAGAGGAACTCACCGGCCGGTGAGTTCCTCTTTTTTGTGATCGGCGGTTTTGGGGCCGCAATGTTTACGCCAGCGCGTCCAGAGCCGAGTCTGCGAAGGCGGTGCACTCCCGCTCGGCCAACAGAGCCCGCACCTCGTCCAGCGTGGGAAGAGAGGGCATGGCGCCCATGCGGGAAACGGTGATGGCGGCGGTGTGGCTGGCGAAGGTCAGCGCCTGCTCCTGGTCCAGACCCACGCACAGGCCCACGCAGAAGGCGGCCACAAAGGAGTCGCCGGCGGCGGTGGGATCGGCCACGTGGGGCATCCGGACCACGGGGATGTAGTGGATTCCGTCGGAGCCCACCACGGCGGAGCCGTTGGAGCCCAGTGTGACGATGACGTTTTTGACGCCCTTGGCCCGCAGGGCTGCGGCCATGGCCTGCATATCGTCCTTCTGGATGCCGCGGGTGCCGATACGCAGGGGAAGGCCGGTCTCGGCGGCAGCCTCGTGCTCGTTGGGCGTCAGATAGGTGACGCAGGAGAGTAGCTCATCGTTCAGCGGAGCGGCGGGCGCGGGGTTCAGCATGACGGGGATGCCGGCGTCCTGCGCGCAGTGGGCGATCAGCAGATTGATCTCCGTGGGAATTTCCATTTGCAGCATGACCATGTCGTAGTCCCGGATGCGGTCCCTGACCCAGCGGACGTCCTCAGGTTTGAGGGACATATTGGCGCCGGGAATGGCGGTGATCCGGTTCTGCGCGCCGGTTTCCGTGACCTCCAGCAGAACGTGTCCGATGCCCGAGGAGATGGAGCGATCCACCTTGACGTGATCGAGATTGACGCCGGACTCTCCGGCGGCGTCCAGCATCTGCTGTCCGAAGATGTCTCCTCCGACGCAGCCGATCATGGTGACGTCGGCGCCCAGCCGGGCGCACTGGACGGCCTGATTGGCGCCCTTGCCGCCCGGCGCGGTGCGGAAGGACTTGCCGATCACGGTTTGCCCGGATTCCGGGGCCCTCTCCGTCGTAGCGATGAGATCCATGACGAAACTGCCTGCCACCAGAATTTTCGGTTTCCTTGACATGAAGGTTCCTCCTTTGCGCGTGGAACGCAATCGTTTCAATGAATACTTTTATTATACGAAAATTTACAAAAGAATACAAGCATTTTCAGAGAAAAATGGCAGAAAACGATTACCTATCAACATAATCGGAATTGTTTTCCCGGCGGGGCGCCGAAAAAGCGGCTCCGGCGCGGAAAAATCCGGCAGGCGCGCCTGCCGGATTTCTGTATCAGGTTCTTCCGCTTTGGCTGGTGGTGTCCTTCAGCAAGACGTCGTGGGCGCCGCCCTCGACGATGGAGACGGAGGAGACCAGCGTCAGCTTGGCCTTGTCCCGCAGCTCGGGGATGGTCAGCGCGCCGCAGTTGCACATGGTGGAGCGCACCTTGGCCAGCGTGGTGGCCATGCCGTCGGCCAGCGAGCCGGCGTAGGGCACATAGGAATCCACGCCCTCCTCGAAGGAGAGCTTCTTGTCCCCGCCCAGATCGTACCGCTGCCAGTTCCGGGCGCGGGCGCTGCCCTCGCCCCAGTATTCCTTCATATAGCTGCCGCCGATGAGAACCTTGGCGGAGGGGCTTTCGTCGAACCGGGAGAAGTACCGGCCCAGCATACAGAAGTCCGCGCCCATGGCCAGCGCCAGCGTGATGTGGTAGTCCTGCACGATGCCGCCGTCGGCGCAGAGGGGGACGTAGACGCCCGTCTCGGCGAAATACCGGTCCCGTTCGGCCGCCACGTCGATGACGGCGGTGGCCTGACCGCGGCCGATGCCCTTGGTCTCCCGCGTGATGCAGATGGAGCCGCCGCCGATGCCGATTTTGACGAAGTCGGCGCCGGCGTCCGCCAGAAAGCGGAAGCCCTCGCCGTCCACAACGTTGCCGGCGCCCACCTTGACGGCGTCGCCGTAGCGGGAGCGGATCCAGTCGATGGTGCGCTTCTGCCAGACGGAGTAGCCTTCGGAGGAATCCATCACCAGCACGTCCGCGCCGGCCTCCACCAGAGCGGGAACCCGCTCCTCGTAGTCCCGGGTGTTGATGCCGGCGCCCACCACGTAGCGTTTCTGGTTGTCCAGCAGCTCCAGCGGATTGGATTTATGGGTGTCGTAGTCCTTGCGGAACACGAAAGCCACCAGATGCCCGTCGTTCGACACGATGGGCAGGGCGTTGAGCTTGTGTTCCCAGATGATGTCGTTGGCGGTTTTCAGGCTGGTGCCCTCCGGGGCGGAGATGATCTTCTCCATGGGGGTCATGAAGGTATCCACGCGGGTGGAGGGATCCATGCGGCTGACGCGGTAATCCCGGCTGGTCACAAGGCCCAGCAGCTTTCCCGTGCCGGTGCCGTCGTCGGTGACGGCCATGGTGGAGTGGCCGGTGCGCTCCTTCAGGGCCAGCACGTCGGCCAGCGTATCGCCGCTGCGCAGGTTGGAGTCGCTGTAAACGAAGCCGGCCTTGTAGGCTTTGACCCGCCGGACCATTTCGGCCTGCGCGGCCACAGGCTGGGAGACAAAGACGAATGCGATGCCGCCCTCGCGGGCCAGAGCAATGCCCATCTCCGAGCCGGAGACGGCCTGCATCACGGCGGAGACCATGGGGACGTTCATGGTCAGCGGGCACGGTTCGCTGCGGCGGAATCTGACCACCGGCGTTCTCAGCGACACGTTGGCCGGAACGCAGTTCTCGTCGGAATAGCCGGGTACCAGCAGGTACTCGCTGAAGGTGTGTGAGGGTTCCTGAAAATAAAAGGCCATGGAGCCACCTCGTTTCAAAGTGTTTCGGCTATTTTACCACAAAAATTGGGAATTGCAACGTCAAAGCGCAAAATAATCCCCGGCCGCTTCAAAGAGGTGCAGGTCGTATCGGCCGGGTACGTTCCGGTACAGCGCCGGGCCGATGCGCTCCGCGTGGCCCATTTTTCCGAAAACGCGGCCGTCGGGAGAGGTGATGCCCTCCACGGCCCAGGCGGAGCCGTTGGGATTGAACAGCTCGTCCATCGTGGGGGCGCCGCTGCCGTCCACATACTGCGCGGCGATCTGTCCGTTTTCCGCCAGCGTATGGAGCAGCGGCTCGGGGCAGAGAAAACGGCCCTCGCCGTGGGAAATGGGGACGGAGTAGAGTTCCCCGACCTCCGCCCTGCTCAGCCACGGCGAGCGGTTGGAGGCGATGCGGACCCGCACGATCCGGGACTGATGGCGCCCGATGGTGTTGTAGGTCAGGGTGGGGCAGGTCTCGTCGGTGTCTCTGATCTCGCCGAAGGGCACCAGCCCCAGCTTGATGAGGGCCTGAAAGCCGTTGCAGATGCCCAGCATCAGGCCGTCCCGGTTTTTTAGCAGCTCATGGACGGAGTCCGTGACCGCGGGATTCCGGAAGAAGGCCGTGATGAATTTTCCCGAACCGTCGGGCTCGTCGCCGCCCGAAAATCCGCCGGGCAAAAAGATGATCTGGCAGTTCCGGGCTGCGGCGGCAAAGCGCGCGGCGGAATCCGCCACCCCGGCGGAGGTGCGGTTGTTGAGGACCAGAACCTCCGGCTCCAGCCCTGAGCGCAGGACGGCCCGCTGGCTGTCGTACTCGCAGTTGGTGCCGGGGAAAACCGGAATGAGGACCCGGGGCCGGGCGATGCCCGCTCGGGGAGACGTCCGGATTGCGGGGGGCGCGGAGAGGACGGGGACAGATACCCCGGCGGGGTATCTGTCAGGATTGGATACCCTCGTGGGGTATATATCCTCCAGCACGCCCTCGTTCAGCGCCAGCAACTCGTCGATGGGGGCGGAGTCGCCGCCCAGCGCAATGACGGGCTCGGCAGTGGTGACGCCCAGCCGTCTGGCCAGAGGACTGTCGATCTCCTCCGTCAGCTCGGCCACGATGGAGCCGGCGGGCAGGGACGAGTACCATGGAATGGTTTCCTCCGTCTGGCTCGCGAAGCCGATGCGGTTGCCGAAGGACATGTTCAGAACAGCCTCCGCGGCACCGCGCTCCACGGCCCACGCGGCCCGGACCTTGCCGGCGATGTGGAGGCTGCGGAGCAGACCCCATGCGGCCCTGTGGCCGGAGTAGTCGTCCGCGCTGCTGACGCCGATGAGATAGACGGGATGGCCCGGCTCCTTGAATTCGGGGGAGAGTACCTCGCCGGCCCTGGCGGGGGCGATGGCAAAAGAGATCAAAGTGGGGGGCACGTCCAGATCGAGGAAGGAGCCGGACATGGAATCCTTGCCGCCGATGGCGGCCACGCCAAGTCCCAGCTGAGCGTCCAGCGCCCCCAGCAGGGCGGCAAAGGGCTTGCCCCAGCGGGCGGGATCGTCCCGGAGCTTTTCGAAGTATTCCTGAAAGGTCAGGTACGCCTTCGTGCGGTCGCAGCCGGCGGCAGCCAGCTTGGCCACGGAATTTACCACAGCGGCCTGTGCGCCGCGATAGGGATAGACCTGTACCCACTCCGGGTCGGCGCCCCACGCCATCACGGAGCAGTCCTCCGTCTCCTGACCCGGCAGCACCGGCAGCAGGGCGGCCATGGCCTGCGTCGGAGTGCGCTGATCCTTCCCGCCGAAGGGCATCAGCACGCTGCCTGCGCCGACGGTGGAATCAAACCGCTCGGCAAGGCCCCGGCGGGAGGCGCTCTCCAGACAGGAGGCCAGCTCCCGGAGGCTGCCGGGGCGGCCCTGATCCTGCCGGGAGGGATCGCACGGCGGAACGGAAACGGCGGCGTGCTTGGGAGCGCCGTTGGTGTCCAGAAACGAACGGGCGAGATCCGCCACGGTCCGGCCGTGCCAGACCAGCACCAGCCGCGGCTTTTCCGTGACCCTGGCCACGGGATAGGCCTCCAGATTTTCACGGTCTGCGGCGGCGATGAATGCGTCCGCATTTTCCGGGGCCACCACGACGGCCATGCGCTCCTGCGATTCGGAGATGGCCAGCTCGGTGGCGTCCAGACCCTCGTACTTTTTCCGCACGGCGTCCAGATCGATCACAAGTCCGTCGGCCAGCTCGCCGATGGCCACGCTGACGCCGCCTGCGCCGAAGTCGTTGCAGCGCTTGATGAGCCGGGCCACGGAACTGTCCCGGAAGAGCCGCTGGAGCTTGCGCTCCTCCGGCGCGTTGCCCTTCTGCACCTCCGAAGACATGGTGGTCAGGGATTTGCGGTCATGGCTCTTGGAGGAGCCGGTGGCGCCTCCAATGCCGTCCCGACCGGTGCGTCCGCCCAGCAGAATCACGACGTCTCCCGGCACGGGGCGCTCCCGCACCACGTTTTTTGCCGGCACCGCGCCCACCACCGCGCCGACCTCCAGATGCTTGGCGACGTAGCCGGGGTGGTAGAGCTCGCTGACCAGGCCCGTGGCAAGGCCGATCTGGTTTCCGTAGGACGAGTAGCCTGCGGCGGCGGTCTGAGCCAGCTTCCGCTGAGGCAGCTTTCCGGGAAGCGTTTCCGCAAGGGGCGTCCGGGGATCGCCGCAGCCGGTGAGGCGCATGGCCTGATAGACGTAGGCCCGCCCGGACAGCGGATCGCGGATGCACCCGCCGATGCAGGTGGCCGCGCCGCCGAAGGGCTCGATCTCCGTGGGATGATTGTGGGTCTCGTTTTTGAACTGGAGCAGCCAGTCCTGCGCCTCGCCGTCCACCGTGGCGGAGACGTGGATGGAGCAGGCGTTGATCTCCTCGCTCTGATCCAGATTTTGCAGCAGGCCCCGCTTTTTCAGAACCTTGGCTCCGATGGTGGCCAGATCCATCAGGGTCTGGGGACGCACGGCAGCCTTCTCAGGGCCGTAGACCTCCTGCCGGACGGCCAGATACCGCTGATAGGCGGCCTGCGTCGGGCCGTCCAGAATCTCCACGGAATCCAGATGCGTGGAGAAGGTGGTGTGGCGGCAGTGATCGGACCAGTAAGTGTCCAGAATCCGCAGCTCCGTCATGGTGGGATCCCGTCCCTCCTCGCCGAACCACGCGCGGCAGCACTTCAGGTCGCCCAGATCCATGGCCAGCCCCAGACGGGCAATGAGGTCATCCAGCGCGCCGTCTGACATGAGGGTGAAGCCCTCCACCGTCTCGGGAAAGCCCGGCTGAATCACCTGATGGGCCAGTGACTTCACGGGGGCAAGAGAGGCCTCCCGCGCCTCCACGGGATTGATTACATAGTGCCTGACGGCCTCGATCTCCGCCGCGGACAGAGCGCCGGCCAGCAGATAGACGCGGGCGGTGCGGACGATGGGGAGGTCTCCGCCGGTGAGCAGCTGGATGCACTGAGCGGCGGAATCCGCCCGCTGATCGAACTGCCCCGGCAGATATTCCACCGCGAAAACGGGCCCGTCATGAGCGGGAAGATCCGGGTACACATCGTCCAGCTGGGGCTCGGAGAACACGGTGTCCACACTGCGGCGGAAGGCTGCCTCATCCAGCCCCTCCGTATCGTAGCGGTTCAGAAGCCGCAGGCCCGTCAGGCCGCCCAGCCCCAGCAGCGTCCGTAGCTCCCGCAGGAGCCCGTCGGCCTCCTGCCGCAGTCCCGGCTTTTTTTCCACGTAAATCCGTCTGACCATCCCGCTCATCCTCTCTGCGCGGCCAGCGCCCGCCGGCCGATGTCGTGTCTCATGTACGCTCCGTCGAAGGAGATGGACGCGGCCGCGGCGTAAGCGTCGTCCAGAGCCTCTTTCAGCGTGGCCGCCGTGGCGGCAACGCCCAGCACCCGTCCGCCGGAGGTGACCAGCCGCCCGTCCCGCAGGGCGTCGCCGGCGTGATAGACCGCCACGTTCTCCGGCAGGGAGGCGGGAATCGAAATGGGCTTGCCCTTTTCATAGGCCGTGGGATAGCCGCCGGAGGCCAGCACCACGCAGGCCGCCGCGCCGTCGGACCACTCCACCGGGCAGGAGGCGAGCGTCTCGTTATCCACCGCCTGCATCACGGTCAGCAGGTCGCTTTTCAGCAGCGGCAGCACCACCTGCGTCTCCGGATCGCCGAAGCGGCAGTTGTATTCGATGACCTTGGGGCCGTCCGGCGTCAGCATCAGACCAAAATAGAGGCAGCCCTTGAAGGGGCAGCCCTCCGCCCGCATGGCGGCCAGCGTCGGCAGGAAGATGGTGTCCATGCAGACCGAGGCAATCTGCGGCGTATAGAACGGATTGGGGGCGATGGTGCCCATGCCGCCGGTGTTGGGGCCGGTGTCCCCATCCCCGGCCCGCTTGTGGTCCATGGAGGACACCATGGGGGCAATGGCGGTTCCGTCGGTAAAGGCCAGCACGGACACCTCCGGCCCGGTGAGAAACTCCTCCACCACGATCTGATTCCCGGAGGCGCCGAATACCTTGTCCTCCATGATGGACCGGACGGCGTCCTCCGCCTCGGCAAAGCTCTGGGGGATCAGCACGCCCTTGCCCAGCGCCAGCCCGTCGGCCTTGACCACGGCGGGATAGGACGCACCGCGCAGGTACTCCAGCGCCGCGCGGGGATCGTCGAAGACCCGGTAATCCGCGGTGGGGATGCCGTATCTGCGCATCAGATTCTTGGAGAACACCTTGCTGCTCTCGATGCGGGCGGCTCTGGCGTCGGGGCCGAAGCAGGGGATGCCCGCGTCGTGGAGGGCGTCCACACAGCCCAGAGCCAGCGGGTCGTCCTGCGCCACCACGGCGAAATCCACGCCGTGGCCGGAGGCAAACTCCACGATCCTGCCGATCTCCTTCGCGCCGATGGGAACGCACTCCGCGTCGGCGGCGATGCCGCCGTTGCCGGGCAGAGCGTACACGGTTTCCACCGCCGGATTCTCCCGCAGTTTTTTGATGATGGCGTGTTCGCGGCCGCCGCCGCCCACTACAAGTAGCTTCATGGGAACCTCCTGTCAGCTGGCCGGAAAGGGCCATATTTTCAGCGCGTGCCGGTAGAAGCGGGTCCCCCTGCAGACAAGAGGACCCGCGTCGAAAACTCAGTGATGGAACAGCCGGGTGCTGGTGAAGCACATGGTTATCCCGTATTTGTCGGCGGCGGCGATCACGTGATCATCCCGGATGGAGCCGCCGGGCTCCGCGATGTACTGCACGCCGGACTTGCGGGCCCGCTCCACATTGTCCCCGAAGGGGAAGAAGGCGTCGGAGCCCACGGTGACGCCGGACTGCCCGCGAATCCAGTCCCTGCGCTCCTCCGGAGTCAGGGCCTCGGGCCGGACGGAGAACACCTGCTGCCATGCGCCGTCGGCCAGTAGGTCCTCCTGCTCGTCGGAGGTGTAGAGATCGATGGCGTTGTCCCGGTCGGGGCGGCGGATGCCCGGCAGAAAGGGCAGGGCCAGCACCTTGGGATGCTGGCGCAGATACCATTTGTCGGCCTTGTCGCCGGCCAGCCGGGTGCAGTGGATGCGGCTCTGCTGGCCCGCGCCCACGCCGATGGCCTGCCCGTCCTTGACGTAGCAGACGGAGTTGGACTGGGTGTATTTCAGCGTGATCAGAGACACGATCATGTCGATCACGGCCTGATCGGGCAGCGCGTGATTTTTCGTGACGATGTGCTCCAGCAGCGCGCCGGTGATCGGGCACTCGTTGCGGCCCTGCTGGAAGGTGACGCCGAACACATCCTTATATTCCTGCGGCGCCGGACGGTAGGCGGGGTCGATCAGGACCACGTTGTAGCCGCCCTTTTTCTTCGTTTTCAGAATTTCCAGCGCCTCGGGCGTGTAGCCGGGGGCGATGATGCCGTCGGAGACCTCGTTCTTCAGATAGGCGGCGGCAGCCTCGTCGCACACATCGCTGAGAGCGGCCCAGTCGCCGTAAGAGCACAGCCGGTCCGCGCCGCGGGCCCGGATATAGGCGCAGGCGATGGGGGAGAGGGCGGCATCGTCCTCCACAAAGTAGATGCGCCGGTCCGTGTTGCTGAGGGGCAGCCCCACGGCGGCTCCCGCGGGGGAGACGTGCTTGAAGGAGGCGGCGGAGGGGAGGCTCGTGGCCTCTTTCAGCTCCCGCACCAGCTGCCACGCGTTCAGCGCGTCCAGAAAGTTGATGTACCCCGGACGTCCGTTCAGGACCGTCACCGGCAGATCGGAGCCGTCCCGCATGAAAATGCGGGCGGGCTTCTGATTGGGGTTGCAGCCGTATTTCAATTCCAGCTCGTTCATGACGTCTCCTTACTTCCAGATGGATGCGCCGGCTTCGGACCAGGAGTCCCCGTACTGGTTGATCACGCAGGTCTGGGACCGTCCGTCCCGCCGGTCGATATACCGCACGAACAGGGAGATTCGGTTGTCCCCGTTCAGCGCGTCCCAAAGCTCTCCCGCCAGCGTCTCCGCGTCGGGAGCGGTCAGCGCGACCTCGATGGGCTCGCCGGAGAAGGAGGGCAGAGGGGTCCCGTCGCCCTGATAGGTGCTGATGAAGTGGCCGATGTTGTTCTCGCCCGGATACTCGAAGAACTGGCGGCGGCAGGCTGCGTTTTTGGAGGCCTTCAGAATGGAGAGCGTATAGCTGCCGTTCCGCTCCAGCAATCCGGAGATGCGGGGCGTGTAGTTGGGCGCGTCCGGCTCGAAGGTGCGGGTGCGGAGCGCCTCCGCAAAGGTGCCGCCCTGCTCCAGAAAGTCCCGGATGGTGTCCGTCTGGTCACCGTTGGTGACGATGAGCCGCCGGGCGGCTGTGCGGACGGGGTGGTAGATGATGAGGCTGGGGTCCTCCAGTCTGGAGGGGTCCTGCGCCTCCGTGCGGATGCCGTCTGCCGTCCTGACGAAGATGCGGTTCCGGGAATTGGCGCTGCGCCCCATGATCCAATAGACGGCCACGGAGGCGCTGGCGCCGGGACGGCTGTGCATTCCCAGCAGGATGCCCCGGCCGGGATAGGGATTGGCGCGGAGAAGCTCCGCAAGATTCTGCGTCATGTTCAGTCCTCCTCGCGTGATAGCTCCGCGGAGAGCTGCTCCGCCGCCTGAGGCAGCAGAACCCACTCGGCCTGCTCCATCACCCGGCGCTGCAGCGTCTCCGGGGTGTCCCCCGGCAGCACATCCACCGCCTTTTGCAGCAGGATGCGGCCGCCGTCGGGAATTTCATTGACCAGATGAACGGTGGCGCCCGTGACCTTTACGCCCCGCGCCAGAACGGCCTCGTGAACCCGCAGACCGTAGTAGCCCCGCCCGCAGAAGGAGGGGATCAGCGAGGGGTGGACGTTGACGATCCGATCCGGCCAGCGGCGGACGAAGTCCGCCGACAGAATGGACAGGAAACCGGCCAGAACGATCAGGTCCACCCGGTATTCCGAAAGATAGGCGGAGAGGCCCGCCTCAAACGCCGCCTGCTCCCGTCCTCTGCGGGCCACCGTAAAGGCGGGCACGCCGTGCCGGGCCGCGCGGGTCAGCGCGTAGGCGCCCTCCGTGCCGGACAGAACCAGCACAATTTCCCCGTGGGGAAGCGCCCCGGATTCCTGCGCGGCCAGCAGCGCCTCCAGATTGGTGCCGCCGCCGGATACCAGCACCGCGATGCGCGTTTTAGTTAACATAATTCTATCCTCTCGGGGCCGGCTGCGATTTCGCCGATGGGGTAGGCGGCACAGCCGCCGTCCCGCAGAACGGACAGCGCCCGGTCCGCATCGCCGCGCTTCACGATGACGGTCATGCCCACGCCCATGTTGTAGGTGTTGAACATCTCCCGCTGGGGGATGCTGCCCATGGACTGGAGCATACGGAAGATGGGCGGCGTCTGCACGGCGGCCAGCTCGATTCTGGCGCACAGGCCGTCGGGTACGGAGCGGGGAATGTTTTCGTAGAAGCCGCCGCCGGTGATATGGCTGACGCCGTGAACCTCCGCCGCAGCCAGACAGGCCAGCACGGGCTTCACATAGATGGCGGTGGGCTCCAGCAGGGCCTCGCCCAGTGTCTGCCCCAGCTCCTCGGAATACAGGGAGAGATTGGCGTGCTCCACGTTGAATACCTTGCGCACCAGCGAGAAGCCGTTGGAGTGGATGCCGGTGGAGGGGAGAGCCAAAATGATGTCGCCGACGGCCATCCGGCTGTGATCGACCACCTGAGAGCGATCCACCAGTCCCACGGAGAAGCCCGCCAGATCGTAGTCGTCCTCGCCCATCATGCCGGGATGCTCGGCGGTTTCGCCGCCGATGAGGGCGCAGCCCGCCCGGACGCAGCCCTCCGCCACGCCGGCCACCAGAGAGGCCACCTTTTCCGGCTGGTTTTTTCCGATGGCGATGTAGTCCAGAAAAAAGAGGGGCCTGGCGCCGCAGCAGATAACGTCGTTGACGCACATGGCCACGCAGTCGATGCCCACGGTGTCGTGCCTGTCCAGCAGCTGGGCGATGCGCAGCTTGGTGCCCACGCCGTCGGTGCCGGAGACCAGCACCGGGTTCTGCATACCGGACAGATCGGGAGCGAACAGGCCGCCGAAGCCGCCCAGATCGCCCACCACGCCGGGAATCAGGGTGCGCCGGACGTGCTGCTGCATCAGCCGCACGCCCTCGTAGCCGGCCTCGATGTTGACGCCGGCCCTGCGGTAGCTGTCGGAAAAACTACGCATGACGATCCTCCCTCTCGCTGATTTTACGCTCGAACCGGTCTTTGCCCCCGTTTTTCGGCACGGCGGTGGGATAGCCGCCGCCAAAACAGGCGGTGCAGAAGCCGCCCGCGGTATTGTCCGCCAGACGCACCACGTCGTCCATGCGGAGATAGGCCAGAGAGTCGGCGCCGATGAGAGCCGCGGTCTCCTCCGTGGAGTGGGAGGAGGCGATGAGCTTGGCTGGGTCGTCGATGTCCGTGCCGTAGTAGCAGGCGGCCACAAACGGCGGGGCGCTGACCCGCATGTGAACCTCCGTGGCGCCGGCCTGCCGCAGCAGGCGGACGATCCGGCGGGAGGTGGTGCCCCGGACGATGGAATCGTCGATGAGGACCACCCGCTTGCCGGAGACCACGGAGCGGATGGGATTCAGCTTGATGTGCACCTCGTCCTCCCGCATGGCCTGCGTGGGGGCGATAAACGTACGGCCGATGTACTTGTTTTTGATGAAGCCGATGCCGTAGGGGATGCCGCTCTGCCGGGCATAGCCCAGTGCGGCGTCCAGCCCGGAATCGGGCACGCCGATGACGATGTCCGCCTGAACGGGCGCCGACAGGGCCAGAAACGCGCCGGCCCGCTGCCGGGCGGTCTGGACGGAGCTGCCGTCGATGACGGAGTCCGGCCGGGCAAAGTAGATAAATTCAAAGACGCACAGGCGCTTTTCCGCCGTGCCGCAGTGGGAGACGTCCGACTTGATGCCGGTGCGGTCCACCACCACGATCTCGCCGGGGCGGATGTCCCGGACGAAGGAGGCGCCCACGGCGTCCAGCGCGCAGGTCTCCGAGGTGAAGATCACGGAGCCGTCCGCCATCCGGCCCATGCACAGGGGACGAAAGCCGTGGGGGTCCCGGACGGCGATGAGCTTGCTGGGAGAGGACAGCACCAGCGAATAGGCGCCGTCGATGCGGTCCATGGCGGCGGAGACGGCCTCCTCGATGGAGCTGCGGCGCAGCCGCTCCTGCACGATGAGATAGGCGATGACCTCCGTATCGGAGGTGGTCTGGAAGATGGAGCCCCGGCTCTCCAACTCGTCCCGCAGCTCCATGGTATTGGTCAGGTTGCCGTTGTGGGCCAGCGCCATCCGGCCCTTGTGGTGGTTTACCACGATGGGCTGGACGTTGCGCTTTGCGTCGGAGCCCGTGGTGCCGTAGCGCACGTGGCCGACGGCGATGTTTCCGGAGCCCAGAGAGGACAGCCGGGCGGGGGAAAAGACCTCGTTCACCAGCCCGATGTCCCGCCAGTAGGAGAACAGACCGTCGTCATTGACCACGATGCCCGCGCTCTCCTGTCCCCGGTGCTGCAGGGCGTAAAGGGCATAGTAGGCCAGAGAGGCCACATCCGACGTCTGCTCCGCATAAATGCCGAACACGCCGCACTCTTCATGGAGGTGGCGTGCCGGCACAAGTGCGCCGTCAGTCCGCATCATGGGCGAGAAGGCGGTCCATGACCTCGGCGTATGCATCTTCCACGCCGCCCATATCTCTGCGGAAACGGTCCTTATCCAGTTTTTCGTGGGTCTTTGCGTCCCAGAGACGGCAGGTGTCCGGGCTGATCTCGTCGGCCAGCACGATGGTCCCGTCGCTGAGACGGCCAAATTCCAGCTTAAAATCCACCAGCGTGACGCCGCACTCCGCCCAGAAGGCCTTCAGCACATCGTTGACGGCGAAGGAGTAGCGCTTGATGGTGTCGAGTTCCTCACGGGTGGCCAGCTTCAGGGCCAGCGCGTGGGATTCGTTGAGCAGGGGATCGTCCAGCTCGTCGCATTTATAGGAGAACTCGATGGTGGGCTCGTCAAAGACCAGCCCCTCCTTCACCCCGTAGCGGGAGGCAAAATGACCGGCGGAGAGATTGCGCACAATGACCTCCAGCGGAACGATGGAGACCTTTTTCACCAGCGTCTCCCGGTCGCTGAGCTCTCTGACGAAATGGGTCGGGATGCCGGCGGCCTCCATTTTCTGCATCAGGCGGTTGGTCATCCGGTTGTTGATGACGCCCTTGCCTGCGATGGTTCCCCGCTTCTTTCCGTTGAGGGCGGTGGCGTCGTCCTTGTAGTCGACGATGTACAGCTCGGGATCGTCGGTCCGAAAGACCTTCTTGGCCTTGCCCTCGTAAATCTGCTCCAGCTTCTGCATGGGTGGTTCCTCCTCAAGTTCAGTCAAATTTCAGCGCAGCGCGGCTGTGCCGTCTGTGGATGGGATCGGTTCGGGGGAGCTCAGGCGTTGAGCTCGGCCTGCAGGCGGGCGTCCTTTTCCGCGATGGCGGCGGCCATGTCGTCCCGAAGGGCGCTGAGCCGGGCCGCCAGAGATTCGTCCTCCACCGCCAGAATTTCGGCGGCCAGCACCGCCGCGTTTTTGGCTCCGTTCAGGGCAACCGTCGCCACGGGGATGCCCGAGGGCATCTGCACGGTGGCCAGCAGAGCGTCCAGTCCGTCCGCCGCCCCGCCCCGCAGGGGAATACCCACCACGGGCAGCGTGGAGTTTCCGGCGAAGGCCCCCGCCAGATGGGCGGCCATGCCCGCCGCGCAGATCAGAACGCCGAAGCCGGCGGCTCTCGCGTTCCGGGCGAACTCGGCCGCGCGCTCGGGCGTCCGGTGGGCGCTGAGAATGTGGGCCTCGTAGGGAATGCCCAGCTCCTTCAGCTGGACGCAGGCGGCCTTGACCACCGGCCAGTCCGAATCAGAACCCATGACGACAGCAACTTTTTTCATGAAATGCTTCCTCCGTATTACAGCTTTTTCCGCATGACCGTGTGGCGGATGATGCCGTCCACATAGTACTCGTCGGAGCAGAAAACCGGGTTCCCGTCGATGTCGAAGTCCACCTCGTCCATGTTCAGCAGAGGTGTGCCCATGGGAACCTGCATGATCTCGCTGAGGTTTTCGTCGGCGACGGCGGGGCGCACGTCGGTGAGATCCAGATAGGGAATGACGTAACAGAACTGCTGGAGGAAATGGAAGATGGGCAGCTTGTAGTCCTTCAGCGTGGCGGTGCCGTGGACCAGCGATTTGTCGATGATGTCCTCGCAGTAGATGGCGGGGATGCCGTCCGCCGTCACCAGACGGGCCACCCGCACGATGGGCGCGCCCGTCTCCAGCCCCAGATGGCCGGCGATCCGGGCGTCCGCCGCGCCGTCGGAGACGCGGACATACGCCACGGCGGGCTTGCGTCCGCTCTGGCGGATCATGTCCATGAACTCCACCTCAATGTCCATTCGTGTCCGGACGTTCAGAACATGGCGATTGATGATGGTGCCCACGCCGTGGCGGCGGGTGATAAAGCCCTCCCGCTCCAGAGAGGACAGAATGTCCCGCAGCTGGGTCCGGCTGATGCCCATTTTCTCCGCCAGCACGCTTTCCCGCGGGAGGCGTTCGCAGGAGGCGTACTCGCCCTCCATCATGGCGGACAGGAGCTGCGCACGGATGGTTTTCGACTGTGCAGGATGGTCGCTCATTCTTTTCACCTCATATTCAAATTTCGCAGGAAGTGCAAAAAAATCAAGGTATTACCTTAAAGGTCATACCAAAGTATAAAAGATTTTGCGCGTTCCCGCAACTGGCAATTTTACCAGAATGCGCCGATTTTTGCCGTCGGCGCTTGGAGAAGCGGTCACTCCGCGGCCTGTGCAGGCAGGGCCGGCGCGGGACCCGTTTGTGCGGAAAAAAGGGGGGCACTGGACGCCGGTACGCAAAAAATGTAAAAATACGTGGGTGAAATCTGTGCAGATTACCGTGAATTTCCAGTCGATTTTACGCCCCCTTTGCGGGAATTTCATGGTACAATAAATTTACCAAAAAAATACACGAAAAATTGCAGGGCCGTTACAGCCCCCCGGAAAAGGAACGGAAAAGCATGGATATTTCTTCGGTCATCACTCTGCTGGGTGGACTTGCCTTCTTTCTGTTCGGCATGTCCCTCATGGGAGACTCTCTGAAAAAGGTCGCGGGCGGCAAGCTGGAGACAACGCTGGGCAAGCTGACCTCCACGCCGCTGAAGGGAGTGCTGCTGGGGACCTTTGTAACGGCCATCATTCAGTCCTCCTCCGCCACCTCCGTCATGGTGGTGGGCTTCGTCAACTCCGGCATCATGCAGCTTTCGCAGGCCATTGCCATCATCATGGGCGCCAACATCGGCACCACGGCCACGGGCTGGATTCTCAGCCTCGCCAGCGTGGAAGGCTCCGGCGCGGCCAGCCTGCTCTCCACCTCGGTGATCTTTGCGGTGGTGGCCGTCATCGGCATCCTGCTGTACATGACGGCCAAGTCCACCGCCAAAAAGAACGTGGGCGTGATCCTGCTCTCCCTCAGCGTGCTGATGAGCGGCATGAAAACCATGTCCGTCGCCATGGAGCCGCTGCAGCAGAGCGAATCCTTCCTCCATGTGCTCTCGGTGGTGTCCAATCCCCTCCTGTGCGTCGCCATCGGCATTCTGGTCACCGCCGTGGTGCAGTCCTGCTCCGCCTCCATCGGTATTTTGCAGGCGCTGGCCGTCACCGGAGTGGTGGAGTACCGCATCGCCGTCTATCTGGTGGTGGGCATGAGCGTGGGCGCCTGCGTGCCCGTGCTGCTCAGCTCCATCGGCGCCAACAAGAACGGCAAGCGCGCCGCCTTCTCCTACCTCTATTTCAACGCGCTGGGCGGCACCGTCTTTCTGACGGTGTTCGCCATCGTCAACGCCGTCTCCGGCGGGCTGCCGATGCTGACCGGCGCCGCCACCAGCGTTGGCATCGCCATCATCAACACCACATTCAAGGTCTTTGCCGTGATCGTCCTGTTTCCCTTCCGGTCCCTGCTGGAAAAACTGTCCATGCGGACCTTCCCCGAGACGCCGGAGGACGAGGAGGACAAGGAGTTCGAGAGCAATCTGCTGGACGAACGCTTCCTTGCCTATCCCTCCGTCGCGCTGGAGCAGGCCACCAAGACGGCCGGGCTGATGGCCGCCGCCGCCCAGAAAAACCTGTTCCGCTCCATCGAGCTGCTGGATGGCTTCGATCAGGCGAAGTACGACAAGCTGCAGCGGCGGGAGGAACGGGTGGATCGCTATGAGGACAAGCTGGGCACGTATCTGGTGAAGCTGTCCGCCAAGGACCTCTCCGACGAGGAGACGCGCCAGTCGGCCAAGCTCCTCCAGAGCCTCACCAATCTGGAACGGATCTCGGATCACGCCATGAACATCGCCGAGCTGGCGGACAATCTCCACGACCGGGGGCTGTCCTTCTCCGCGCCGGCGAAAGCCGGCCTGGCCGTCTGCGTGGAGGCGGTGAAGGAGATCACGGAGCTGGCCTGCATCGCCCTGACCCGGAACGATCTGGAAAAGGCCAGCCGGGTGGAGCCGCTGGAGGACACCATCGACATCATGACCGAGCGGCTGAAGGCCATGCACGTCACCCGGCTCCAGTCCGGCCTCTGCACGCTGGAGCTGGGCTTCGTGTTCAACGACTGCATCAACAATTTCGAGCGGGTGGCGGATCACTGCTCCAACATCGCCCTGATCGTGCTGGAGAACCAGAAATCCATCGATATGGAATCCCATCAGTACGTGGAGTCCATGAAGCAGATCCGCGCGGATGAGTATCAGGCCTTCGTACGGGAATACGAGAAAAAGTACCTGAGACGTCTCACGCAGACGGAGGAGACGGAGAACGGGGGGCAGACCTCTCTGTTCGATCCGACATGAAAAACTGAAACGAGGCGCGTCCCGGCAAGGGACACGCCTCGTTTTTTTTATCGGTCAGGTGAAGAGCCTGCGCCGGCAGAGGAACGCGGTGACAGCGCAGAGCAGCACGGAGGCGGCGCCCGCCGCGGCAAAGGGAGCGGCGCAGCCTCCGCCCAGCAGACTGCCCAGCGGACCGGTGACATAGGGCGAGATAAAATAGCCCAGATTGACGCAGGTGAGGACGACGGCGGTGGCCGTCGGCGCATCGGAGGTACCGGCGGCGTCGGAGATGGCCGTCATCAGCCACGGAGTAAACAGGGCGATGGCCAGCGCGCTCGTCAGGAACGCCGTCACGATCCCCGCCAGAGAAACGCCCCGTCCGGCAAACAGAAAGCCCGCGCCCACAAGGCCGAAGGCGATGCTGATGGTGAAGCGGCCCGTCAGGCGGTGGAGCCTGCCGTACAGAGCGGCTGCGATGCCGGACACGCCGCAGAACATGGAGCTGAGCCAGCCGGTCAGCACCGGAGTCCCCAGCCCGCCGCCCTCAATGTACAGAGAACTGCCGGTGGAGATGAGAAAGTACAAGCAGGCGAAGGCCATGCTGAACAGCGCCAGCCGCCAGACGGAGCCGCTGCGCAGGGAGGCGCTGTCCGCGCCGCTGCGGGAGGCCGAGGGGCGATCCTTCGGCAGCAGCACCACCACCAGGACCAGCGCCGCCGCGGCGAACAGGTAGGTGTCGTACACATCGTACCAGTGATCCTTTGCCAGAACGCCGCCGATCAGATACGTCACAAGCCGCCCGCCCTGCAGCATCGCCGAGCACAGCCCCATAACGGTGATGCGTTCCTCTCCGGAAAAGTTGGCGTTGACCAGCAGGGGAAAGAGGGCGCTGACAAGACCGTAGGACAGGCCCATCAGCGTGCTGGCAGCCAGCAGCATGGGCAGGCTGTCGTGAAACAGCAGGCACATGGCCCCGCCGGCCAGCAGCAGAAGCAGGCTCCAGACGGACAGGGTCTTGCGGGAGAAGCGGGCCGCCAGCACGGGCGTGGCCAGAACGCCGGCGATGCCGACCAGATTGGGCAGCGTCAGCACCAGCATCACCGTGTTTGCGGGCACCGTGGGGAAGGCGGCCAGCAGACCGCTCACGGATACGCTGAGCACCAGATACATCAGAGTGGTGAAGCACAGGCTCATCACCGCGATTTTTGTTTTCATCGGGGACCTCCGCCATATCGATTTCGTATGAAATTCAGTATATCATGGCGCGGCGGGGAAAGACAGACCTTTTTGGCCGGAAAATGCCGCCGGAACAGCTGCGGCGGCCACGAGAGTGTGTACAAGGGACAGGCAGTGTGTTATAATAACCACAAAGAGGCTTGGACGAGCGCATCCGCGCAAAAAAGCGGGGGCGCAGCCTGAAAGCACGGCCATATGACGCTCCTGCGCCATATGGCCGTTGACAGTATGGAAAATACGGTAACAGAAACAATGTGGAGGCGGCAGTATGTTGGATTTTCTGCGCAGCGAGGGCGTTAGCCCCGCCATTCTCTCGGAGATCGAGCACTATCGGAACTTTTACAGCGTCGGCGACGCGGTGAAAAGCCGCGTGCCCAGCCCCTCTTACGATTACTACGGCAGGGAAGTCTGGGAGCAGGCCGCCGCCGCGCTGCTGGCGGGGGAGAACCTGCTGCTGGTGGGGCCCAAGGCCACCGGAAAAAACGTGCTGGCCGAGGGACTGGCCGCCGCATTCGGCCGTCCGGAGTGGGACATCTCCTTTTACATCAACACCGACGCCGCGTCCCTGATCGGAACCGATACCTTTGAAAACGGGCGCGTCACTCTCCGCCGGGGGCCCATCACCCGCTGCGCGGAGGAGGGCGGCTTCGGCATTCTGGACGAGATCAACATGGCCAAAAACGAATCTCTGGCCGTTCTGCACGCCACGCTGGATTTCCGCCGGATCATCGACGTGCCGGGCTATGACCGCATCTCCCTCAGCGACGCCACACGCTTCATCGCCACCATGAACTACGGCTACGCCGGCACCCGGGAGATCAACGAGGCGCTGGCCTCCCGGTTTATGGTCATCAATATGCCGATCATCTCGGAGGATAACCTGAAAAAGCTCCTCACCCGCCAGTTCCCCACGCTGAAGCCGGAATATGCGGATCAGTTTGCGGGGCTGTTTCAGGATATTCGCAAGAAGTGCGACAGCGCGGAAATCTCCACCAAGGCGCTGGATCTGCGGGGACTGCTGGCCGCCATCCGCCTGATGCGCGGGGGACTGCCGGCGGCGCAGGCTCTGCAGATGGGGATTGTGAACAAATGCTTTGAGGAATTTGAACGCCAGCTGGTGGCGGACCTCATCACCGTGCGCCTTACGGGAGACCTGACCACGGCGCAGCTGTTTGCCGACTGACCATGGAAATTTCTGAGAATGAGAAGCGCCGGGCGGTCAATCTCATCTGGAACGCGGCACGGGACTACGACTTCGACCCGGACTTCAAGGTCTACGACGCCGAGGGGCGGGCGGAGCTGTACTGGAACTGCATCATCGGCGCGGTGCACCGGCACTACGACTGGGACAAGACGGCGGCCATGTTCCGCTCCTTCCGGGGAACGGAAAACCAGCTGACCTATGAGAATCTGGCGTGGCTGGGGCTGGAAAACGCTGCATTCCTCCGGGAAAAAAGGGATCGGCCCGCTCTGCCGTATCTGCGGGAGCACTTTGCCCGGACGGTGGCGGCCCTGCCGGCGGAGGCGGAGCCCCCTGTGCAGGACCGGCTGGTGCGGGCGCATTTCCTCCGGGCGCTGGGACAGCCGGCCCCGCTTTCCCCGGAGGACGCGGCCATGCTGGACGCGCTGGAATTCGGCCCGGAGATGGACACCGACCAGATGATTGCCCGGACGCTGACGCTGTTCACCGACCGTCTGGGGTATCACCCGGCGGGGGAGGGGCAGAAGGAGGAACCGGAGAAGGAACGGGGGTTCTTCCTGCCGTTTTTCCGCTGGGGCCGGAAGGGAAAGGGCGCGCCGCCGGAGCTGCGGCCCGTGCGCAGCTTCGGCATCGGACTGGGCGAGCATACCGACGAGTACGGCGGTGAGGCGCTGGATCAGAGCCACATCCGGGTGAGCTTCGCCAAATACACCGCCCAGACCGACGAGGGCCTGCGGCGGTATATCGTCAGCTGCTTCGGCAAGCCCATGTACGACCAGCGGCAGACCCGCGAGCTGGAGCGGAGCTACTGCACCGGCAATCACAGGGACTGCCACCTGCACTTTACCAGAGGCGAGCCGGACGAGCTGCCCGTCAAGGGGTACGCGGTGGTCCAGCGCAGGGCGGCGGAGGAACAGGAGAAGCGCAACCGCGCCTACTACGAGGAAAATCTGGCCAGAAACCGGGCCGCCATCGACCGGCTGACCAGCCGCCTGCGCAACACCATGCTGACGCAGCTGGAGACCACCGCCGTCAAATCCAGCGCCGGACGCCTTGTGGGGGGCCGGATCTGGCGGGGCGTCTATCTCAACGACAACAAGATTTTCGAGAAGGATCTGCGGGGCGACGCGGGCAACCTGTCCGTGGATATTCTGCTGGACGCGTCCACCTCTCAGATACACCGGCAGGAGATCGTCTCCACCCAGGGATACCTGATCGCGGAGAGCCTGACCCGGTGCGGGCTGCCGGTGCGTGTCTACTCCTTCTTCTCCATGAGCGGGTACACGGTGATGAACCTGTTCCGGGACTATGGCGAGACGGGGGACAACGCCAACATCTTCCGCTATGTCACCAACGGCTGCAACCGGGACGGGCTGGCCATCCGGCTGGCGGTGGGGCAGCTGAAGAAAACGGACTGCGAGCACAAGCTGCTGATTATCCTCTCCGACGCCAAGCCCAATGATGTGCTGAAGGTGGAGACGGGGCGGAACATCTACAGAGACTATACCGAGGACACCGGCGTGGCCGACACCGCGGCCGAGGTTCATCAGGCCCGGCTCAACGACATCAGCGTGGTCTGCGTGTTCACCGGCAACGACGAGGACCTGCCCGCAGCACGGAAAATCTACGGTCAGGATTTTTCCCGCATCCGCCATCTGAGCCAGTTCGCGGACACGGTGGGAGCCCTTATCCAAAACCAGATCAGAAACCTCTGACAGCAAACAAGGCCGCGCCGAAAGGCGCGGCCTTGCTGATTCAGTTCTCCTGCTGTGCGGAGGGCATCTGCCAGCCGTCGTGATCGGTGTGGAGCAGATGGTGAGACCGCTCGCCCAGAGGCTTTTCCAAATAATCACGGTAGAGGTCCAGAATGTCGGGATTCTCGTGGGAGAAGCGGATTTTGGAGTCGGCGTCCAGCTGCCACAGCCGTTCGCCCCGCGCCGTGGCGCACTCCTGTCCGTCGTGGATGGGCTGGCCGCCGCCGCCGGCGCAGCCGCCGGGACAGGCCATGACCTCCACAAAGTCGTACTCCGCCTCATGCTTGTCCACTGCCTCAATCAGCCGCCGGGTGTTGCCCAGCCCGCTGACCACGGCCACCCGCACATCCCCCGCACCGGGGACGGAGAAGGTACATTCCTTCCACGGACGGTTGCCCCGAACTTCACGGAAGGCGTCCGGGTCCGGATTCTTGCCCGTCACCAGATAGTAGGCGCTGCGCAGCGCCGCATCCATGACGCCGCCGGTGGCGCCGAAGATCACCGCCGCGCCGGTGCTGCTGCCCAGCGGGGAGTCGAAGGATTCCTCCCCCAGATTAGAGGGGATGATGTGCTCGCTGCGGAGCAGACGCGCCAGCTCCCGGGTGGTCAGCACCGCGTTCACGTCCGGGTCGCCGCAGGCGTCCTTCATGGTGGGCAGGACGCACTCGCTCTTTTTGGACACGCAGGGCATTACGCTCACCACGAACATCTTGTGGGGATCAATGCCCTTCTTCTCCGCAAAATAGCTCTTGGCGATGGCGCCGAACATCTGCTGGGGGGACTTGGCCGTGGAGAGATTTTTCGTGTAGGCGGGGAACTGGGACTTCAAAAACCGCACCCAGCCGGGGCAGCAGGAGGTGAACATGGGCCAGCGGTACTGGTCGCGGTGGGTGAACCGCTCCACAAACTCGCTGCCCTCCTCCATGATGGTGAGGTCGGCGGAGAAGTTGGTGTCGAACACATAGTCGAAGCCGACGCTCCGCAGAGCGGCCACCATGCGGCCGGTGGTGGCAAAGGACGGGTCGAGACCGAAGGCCTCCGCCCACGCCACACGCACCGCGGGAGCCACCTGCACCACTGTCACGGTGTCGGGGTCCGCCAGAGCGTCCAGCACCACGTTGGTGTCGTCCCGGGCGGTGAGGGCGCCGGTGGGACAGTGGGTGATGCACTGGCCGCAGAAGGTGCAGTCGGTGTCCTTCAAAAGACGGTTGCCCGAGGCGTCCACCGTGGTGCGGGAGCCGGTGCCCGCCACGTCCCAGATGTGCATGTCCTGAATTTTATCGCACACCTGCACGCAGCGCATGCACTTGATGCACTTGCCGGCGTCCCTGACCACCGGGGTCGTCAGGTCGATGCGGGAGCGCTCGGGATGGACGGAATAGGGCTGGTGGTGGATGTTCAGATCCGCCGCCATGGTCTGCAGCGCGCAGTTGCCGCTGCGGATGCAGGTGGTGCAGGAGGTGCGGTGCTGAGACAGCAGCAGACGCATATTCGTCTTGCGGGCCTCCCGCACGCGGGGGGAGTTGGTCTGGATGACCATGCCCTCGGTGATGGCATTGTCGCACGCCGTCACCAGACGGTCGATGCCCGCGGCCTCCACCACGCACATGCGGCAGGCTGCGATTTCGTTGATGCCCTTGAGATAGCACAAATGAGGAATCTGAATGCCGACGCCGGCGGCGGCGTCCAGAATGGAAGTGCCCTCCGGCACGGAGACCGGGCGGCCGTCAATCGCTGCGTTTACCATTTTTCCACACGTCCTCCCTTAAATACTCCGTAGCCGAAGTGGTCGCACCGCAGGCAGCGGGAGGCCTCCTGTTCGGCTTCCTCCAGCGTCAGGCCGTTTTCGATGCACTGAAAATCCTGCTTGCGGTCAAAGGCGTCCCGCTCGGTGGTGTTGACCCGGCCGCGGGGCCGGAGGTCGGAAAAGCGGGGAACGGGAACCTCCACATCGGCTTTGATCTCATGATGGAAGCCCAGATATTCGTCGATGTTGGCCGCGGCGACCTTGCCCGCGGCAATGGCCCGGATGACCGTGGCGGGGCCGGTGACGCAGTCGCCGCCGGAGAACACGCCGTCCATGTCCGGCACGGAGGTGCTGGAGTTGGCCAGCAGCGTGCCGCGGCGCTGAATGCGGATGCCGGACTGCTCAAAGCCGCTGGTCTCAATGCCCTGACCGATGGCCACGATGATGACGTCCGCCGGCAGGCGCTTCTGGGAGACGGAGGCGGTGTTGGGCTTCGGACGGCCCTGCGCATCTATCTCGCCGATGATCTGGGGCTGAGTCCACAGAGCCGCCACATGGCCGTTCCGATCCGCCTCGATGCGCACCGGGGCCTCCAGCGTCAGAACCTCCGCGCCCTCGGCAATGGCGCCCTCCACTTCCTCCTGCTGGGCGGTCATGTCGTCCTGCCGGCGGCGGTAGACGCAGGAAACCTTCCGCGCGCCCAGACGGATGGCGGAGCGGGTCACGTCCATGGCCACGTTGCCGCCGCCGATGACCACCACGTTCTGACCGGTGAAGTCCGGCATCTCGCCGTCGCCGATGCGGCGCAGCAGCTCTACCGCGGAGACGACGCCGTGGCTGTCCTCGCCCTCGATGCCCGTCTTTTTGTCCGTGTGGGCGCCGATGGACAGGTAGAGACTGTCGTACTTCTCCCGCAGCGCGTCAAAGGTGACGTCCGTGCCCACGTCCACGCCGGTGTACACATCAATGCCCAGAGACAGGATGGAGGTGATCTCCGCGTCCAGCTTCGTCCGGGGGAAACGATAGTCGGGAATGCCGTAGCGCATCATGCCGCCCAGCCGCTTCCGCTTTTCGTAGATGGTGACCTTGTGGCCCATCAGGGCCAGATAATACGCGGCCGAAAGACCGCCGGGGCCGCCGCCGATGACGGCCACCTTTTTGCCCGTGGCCTCGGCGCACTTCGGCTGGGGCACGTCGCCGGCGCTGTCCACGGCAAAACGCTTCAGCGCGCGGATATTGACGGGATTGTCCACCATGTTCCGGCGGCAGCGGGCCTCACACGGGTGCTCGCAGATGTACGCGCAGGCGGTGGGCAGGGGATTGTCCTTGCGGATGAGCCGCACGGCGTCGGCATACCGGCCCTCCCGCACCAGCGCCACGTAGCCGGGGATATCCACTCCGGCGGGGCACAGCGCCACGCAGGGCACCGGGTTTTTCAGGCTGCCCAGGCAGCGGTGATGGAGAATATGCTCCTCGTAATCGTCCCGGAAGCTCTTCAGCCCCATCAGCACCAGCTGCGCGGCATTGATGCCGATGGCGCAGTCCGCGGTGTCGGCGATGGTCTGGGCGGTCTCCTCAATCAGATGGAGCATGCTCAGATCCGCGTCGCCGTCCAGCACCTGCTGGAGCATTTCCGACAGCTGCCCCAGACCGATCCGGCAGGGCACGCACTTGCCGCAGGTCTGCGCGTGACACAGATTCAGGAAATTCAGCGCCATGTCGATGGGACACAGCCCCGGAGGACTGGACGCGATCCGGCGCTCCACATTGCGGTACAGCTGATCCACAACGGACTGCGCCTGACTCGGGGTTTTGATATCCAGACGGCTCATGGTAATGGTACCTCCCTTTTTTGATACTTGCGGAGACTTTGATCCTGAACTTCGCGTCCGCTTTGGGACGCGCAAAATGGGCTTTTTTCCATCATAGCATATTTTTGAGAATTGTACATTTGGAAAATACGCCTATTTTTTCACAAAAAACCAAAGAAAGTGACAAAAAACCTGATGCAGGGAGAACGAAGTACCGCCCCGCCGGAATGGCCTCCGCGGGCGCGCGAAAACGGTACAAAAAAGACAGCTCCTGGGAGCTGTCTTTCGAAAACGTTTACTTTTTTTCGGAGGAACGCGCCGAGCCGGCGGAGACGATTCTCTGATGGGCCTGCCGGATGGCGATGAGCCGGTCCTTGTACCGGTAGAGAATGAAGATCAGCGCGATGGAGCCCAGCACCATGAAGAAGGAGACGGTGAAATCCCCGGCCATGATCCGGCTGCCGATAGAACACATAATGAAAATCTGAATGAGACTGCCCAGAAACACCGAGACGGCAAACTTGCGCAGGGTGACGGAGGTGCGGGCCGCGGCATAGGGCACGAAGCCGTTGGGCACGCCGGGCATCATATACGCCAGCATACACATGAAGCCGGGGTCGCTGGAGTTGATCCAGTCCAGCACCTTCTGAACCTTGCGGCCCCGCTTGGTGTCCGCGGAGGCGACGCGGTCCTGCCGGTGGCGGGACAGGGAGAACACCGCCACATTCGTCAGCACGAAGGAGACCAGACACACCAGAAAGCTCTTGAGCGTGCCCACCACCAGTCCCCCGGCGATCTGCACGCACATTCCGGGAAAAAAGACGGACACCACCTGCGCCGCCTGAAAAAGAGCGAGATAAAGCAAGCTCTTCCATCCGGACTTGCCGGCAAGAAAGTGCTCGATGTCTTCCTCGCTGATCCATCGCTGGAACAGTGTGGGCAGCAGCCAGAAGAAAATGAAGCACAGAACTCCAATTCCCGCCGATACGCCCACGATGATCCATATTTTTTTGATCCGCTTCTTCTCCATCAGCTTCTCCCACGTTGTCTCCAGATAATGCCCATCTACTATACTACAAATATTTGAAAAAAACAAGCGGAGAATCGCCGGAGGAAGGACAAAAGTCTCCGCCGGGCTGTCCGGCGGAGACTTTGGGACTGGGAAACCGGAAACGATCAGACCTCGGCGATGAGCTCGACCTCGGCCAGAACATTCTTGGGCAGGGTCTTTACCGCCACGCAGGAGCGGGCGGGTTTCCCGGTGAAGTAACGGCCGTAGACCTCGTTGAAGGCGGCAAAGTCGCCCATGTCCGCCAGAAAGCAGGTGGTTTTGACCACCCTGGAAAAATCGCTGCCGGCGGCCTCCAGCAGAGCGGAGAGGTTCTTCATCACCTGCTCGGTCTGAGCGGCGACATCGGAGCCGACCACCGCGCCGCTCTGGGGATCCAGAGCGATCTGGCCGGAGGTGAAGAACAGGCCGTTGGAGATATAGCCCTGAGAATAGGGACCGATGGCGGCAGGCGCCCGGTCTGTGTGAATCTGTTTCAAAAGAAAGACTCCCTTCTGGTTATGTTTGCAGGCGGAGCATTGCGCTCCGCCTGCATTCAGAATAGCCCGGAAACGGGAAAAAGTAAAGAGAAAACCGGCTTTTCCGGGAAAAGTCCCGGAGAGGGGTCATTCCTTACCGGCGCCGACGGTCTCGGCTGCCGGCAGGCTGCCGGGCTTGGGCTTCCACTTGCGGCTGGTTTTGGCGAAAATGGGCTCGCACACGCACAGAATGGAGGGCATGATGAAAATGCTGATGATGGCCGAGATCAGAGCGCCGCGGGCCAGCATGGTGCAGATGGAGCCGATGATCTCAATGTCCGAGATTACGCTGACGCCCATGGTGGCGCAGAACAGCACCAGTGAGCTGGTGATGATGGACGGGTCCGACGCAGTGGCCGCGATCTGGATGGCCTCCTTCCGGTCCTTGCCCTTGCGCAGCTCCTCCCGGAAGCGGGTGGTCATCAGAATGGCGTAGTCCACCGTGGCGCCCAGCTGGATACAGCCGATGATGGTGGGCGACACGAAGGGGATCACCGTGCCTGTGAAATAGGGGATGCCCTGATTGATGAAGATGGCCAGCTCGATGGCC
>Ga0163159_1000194_pt1 | contig 99631 bp, 87 predicted proteins | sample BioMet9_FD_108702 | JGI IMG/M metagenome (GOLD analysis project Ga0163159, IMG submission 108702) | Microbial communities from bioreactor (seeded with sewage sludge) at Lawrence Berkeley National Lab, California, USA - Biofuel... | ecosystem: Engineered > Bioreactor > Anaerobic > Unclassified ... | reverse complement strand
TAACCATGGCGGACTATTATGAGCAAGTCTGTGAAAACTAAGGAACCGCCGTGTACCGAACGGTACGCACGGTGGTGTGAGAGGTCGGTCACTCAATTAATGGGTGACCTCCTACTCGATTATTATATTATTGTTTTACATAGCCACATTTCGGGCATACACCATTTTCATCCAACGCGATACCGCACTGTGGGCAGCGGTCAATGTCTTCTTGCGGAGCGAAATCTTCCGTAGCAGCATTCACGCCGCTCGTAAAAGTGATTTTTACGATATTGAGTTTATCCTTCAGCAAATCATACACGATTTTGATCATGCCTTCAACGGTCATCGTTTCTTTGGTGACGACGAGACGGCAATCAGGGTAAGCCGTAGCGAGTTCTGTTTTGAAAGCTGGTCCCTTCATTTGATTAGTCGGGGTGCCGTCCAAGATGCCCTGCGCTTCGTATACACCGAGGACTGCAGGCAGTAAAGGATCATCTTCCCGCAAAATCAGTGCATGATCAAAGTTTTTCAAAACATCCCAAGCGGTTTTTTGGATTTCATTGCAGGGAAAAACCATGTTGACACCTTTGTTGATGCTGCCAGCTACTTCAAGGGTTAGTACACCTGTATGACCATGCAAATACTGGGCTTCGCCTTTAAATCCATAAAATCTGTGTGCATATTGCAAGTCTAATGTCGTTATGCTTCTCATGATAGTCTCCTCTTTTCATTTATATTTACGGGGATGCTTTATGCGCCCGTATGCGCCATAGTGGGTGAGTCGTCATTCACGATGATGCTCGTTTTTACAAGCTGGGCATATTCCTTCAAAATAAGTACGGTGCCGCTCTACTTGGAATCCTGTCATTTCAAAGACTTGTCGGTCCAGGTCTTCACGATACGGCAAAGAAATATCGTAAACGGCTCCGCAAATTTTGCATACCATGTGGTAATGGTAATCCAAACGGCTGTCGAAGCGGATGGCCCCAGGTACTTTAACTTTTGAAAGTATACCGGCATCTGATAGCTGATCTAAGTTGCGGTATACTGTGCCTCTGCTAATCCGATCGTCCAATGCACGGACTTCGAGGTAAATTTCATCAGCCGTAGGATGGTCGTGATGCGACTGGGTGATGCGCTGCACTAGTTGTTTTTGTTTTGTCATTCTGTGCTGCTTCACAAAATCCCCCCAATCAAATGTATTTCCGAAATGGATATTTAATATTAATTAGTAATAAGATTCTGTACTAATAGTATCACAGCAAAATGAATGTGTCAATAAAATATTCATAATTAAATTGCAAGTTGACACGATGTATCATCACTTTCATGTCTGGGACGCAATGTTGTTATTATGGGGATATACAATGAAGAGGAATGGTGCGTGTCATCAGTGTGAACTAAAACGTCCCCAAAGCATGATATTGCGATGCTTTGGGGACGTTTTAGTTTTGAGCTGACCATTATTTTTACTCAAAAATCCATTTATTATTTTTTTTGCAGCACTTTGACTAATTCTTTTGCTAGTGCTATATCTGAAGCGGGATTTTGACCCGTAATCAATTCTCTATCTCTGATAACGTGACTGGTATAGATACCATCTTCGACGACGATGGCACCAGCAGTTTGCAATGCATCGGCTACGTGAAACGGCATTTGAGTATGTCGTTTTACTTCTCCTGGAAGTTCTTCGACGTTGGAGAGTACCGTCATCTTATATCCTATGTAAGGCCAGTTTTTGGTTTCCCTTTTCGCGGCTTTGATATCATCGGCTACCATGGCTTTGCGGAAATCGGCAGCGTTGGGTATTGCCGCCAATGCTGCTGCCGGACCATGGCAAATCATGGCGGTGGGTTTGCCTTTTTCATGGAAATATTGCAGGGCTGTACCGAGGTCTTTATCTTGCATCAAGTCCGTCATGGGAGCGTGGCCGCCTGGTACAAATATAGCATCGAATTCATGGAGTTCCGATACGGCTTGTTTGAGCGAGATTGGCTGTAATGATGATACAAAGGCTGAGGCTTGTTCCCGGGCAGTGTCATCATTGCCGAAAAATACAGCATTATTCGAACTGGCATCCATTACCGGTGCCTTACCCGACGGAGTAGCCATAACGATAGTATATCCTTGTTTGGCCAAATATTGTGCCGGTACGGCTAATTCATTCAAGAAGAATCCCACGTCCATCTGCGTATGGTTCTTTAACTCCATTTTGGTTTCACTGGAAGCGACCAATAAAATCTTTCCTTTTGATGGAGCAGTGGCATTGACGCTGGCTGTGTTCAGCATCATCAACATCAATACCATTGATAATAAAATTTTTTTCATGATGATTGGTATCCTTTCATTAAAACTATATTTTTATGCTGGCAGCACTTCAATCCAATAGCCGTCAGGATCACTGATAAAATAGATTCCAATGGCCGGAATTTCGAAACAGATGCAGCCCATATCCTGGTTTCGTTTATCAGGCTTTTGCGTAATCCTTCCCATAGTTCCAGCATTGGCCGATAATCTTGCCTGTGCTCAGGTATTGGGCGCTCTGGAATTCGAAGAGAACCGGACTGGCTTTCTCGTAGTTTATTTTACCGCGTTCTGTCAGATATTCTTCTTGGACGTAGGTGTGGATGGGTTTCAGGATGAAGTTGTTGAAGGCGCCTACTTTGACGATATCCAAGACCTGGCATTCCATGGAAACAGGGGCTTCATCGATGATGGGGGCTGTTTTTAATTCACCGAAGTGGTATTTGAATACGCCTGATTTATCTGTCTGGGCTCCTTTGGCGATGCCGCAGTAATCAGCAGCTTCCAGCATGGCCTGGTTGACGAGGCTGACCGACACGGTCTTGTTTTCCATGATGCCGCGCGTAGATAATTCGTGTGCTGTGTCTACGCTGATGAGCAATGTGCCGTGTTCGACGACACCTACGTGGGCGATGGTAAGAAAATTTACACGGCCGTCAGCGACGCTGCCGCAAACGGTAACGGGTGTGGGATAGAGCCCCATGACTGAACCAATATCTTTTTGCATATGAATCTCTCCTTTTGACCAATAATTGATTGTGTTACTATGTATTTCATGCTATTATTATAACAGAAAGTATTTTTTTAGCTAGAATGCACTTTAAAGATATATACTACCTAAAAAGATAGTAAAGGAGCAGATATCATGAATGAAGTTCTATATAATTGTCCTGTAGAAGCTACAATCAGCCAAATTGGCGGCAAATACAAGGCAATCATCTTATATCACCTCATAGAAGACAAGGTCTTGCGGTTCCATGAATTGCAGAAGTATTTGCCTCAGGCGACACCAAAGATGCTGACTCAGCAGCTGCGGGAACTGGAAGCGGGAGGATATATCCACCGTGAAGTCTATCCCGTCGTGCCTCCTAGGACGGAATACTCACTGACCGAACGGGGCAAAACCCTGGCGCCAGTCATTACGGTCATCTGTGATTGGGGACGTACCTACATGGCGGGCACGTTCAAGGAGTGATCACACAGGCTTATATGACATTACATTTTTGTAGGTGCTTTCATAGGTACTGTATGAAGCCTATTTGCCAACAGGGGATTTCGAATAATACCAAATATAGTCGAGACTTGCGCAAATTCGACACATGTGTTATACTTTCACTCGTACAATTTCAGATAATTTTATCCAGAGTGGTGGAGGGACTGGCCCTATGAAACCCGGCAACCGTTAATCCGGTGCCAATTCCTGCGGAAGCGATTCCGAGAGATAAAGATTGCTCACTCATCCTCTTTCCTCTTGGAAAGGGGATTTTTTTCTGAAAAATTTTAGCAGACGAGGAGATCTTAAATGAAAGCAACGGTAGGTAACGTATTGAAACAAAATAAAATCATGGTCATCGATGGCTCCATGTCCACGGCGTTGGAATTGCTGGGGTGCAATTTGAATGATTCATTGTGGACGGCCAAGGCATTGGCAGAACAGCCTGAATTGGTCAAACAGGTACATCTGGATTACTTCCGCGCCGGTGCCGACTGCGGCATTACCTGTAGCTATCAGGCGACGATTCCCGGTCTCATGGCCAAGGGATATAGTGAGTCCGAAGCGGAGGAACTCATTGTCCGTTCGGTGAAGTTATTTTTGCAAGCTCGTGAAGAATGGTGGGCGGCAGAAGGCAAGGCGGCTGGCCGGCCTTATCCGCTGTGCCTGGCTGGTATGGGACCGTACGGGGCATATCTGGCCGATGGTTCGGAATATCGCGGCAATTACGGCGTATCTGCGGAAGTGCTGCGGGAATTCCATCAGCGTCGGGCAGAACTGCTTTGGCAGGCTGGTGCTGATATGCTCTTATTTGAAACGCAGCCGTCCTTGCAGGAAGTGTTGATTGAAACCGATATTGCCGAACAGCTCGGTGCAGATTATTGGGTCAGCTTTAGCTGCCAGGATGGTTCTCATATCCATGAAGGCAATAGCTTGGCAGAATGTGTTCAGGCGCTGCAGAATCATCCCCATTTGCAGGTCATCGGCGTCAATTGTACGGCGCCGCAGTATATCAGTTCCCTTATCGGCACATTGCGGCAGCATACCTCTTTGCCTATTGCCGTTTATCCCAACAGCGGCGAAGAGTACGACGCCACCACGAAGACATGGCACGGTACCGGTGATAGCGCCCGGTTCGGCGATTATGTGCGGCAATGGATTGCCGATGGCGCGTCCTGCATCGGTGGTTGCTGCCGTACTACGACTCAGCATATCCAGGAAGTCGCAAAAGCGCGCGATGAAGCACAAAACTAATGACCGGGAGGAAATACATTGGAATTATTATCTGCCTATTTAACAGCATTTGCTGATTTTATCTGGGGTATTCCCATGATTGTCGTACTGATTGGACTGGGAAGCTACCTGACTTATCATTTCCGCTTCTATTATTTGACTAAGATGCCGTTTCATTTCCGCAATACTTACGGCAAGATGTTCCAAAAGGGTGAGGGAGAAGGCTCTGTTTCAAGTTTTGCCGCAGCCTGTACGGCCATGGCCAATACGATTGGCGTCGGCAATATCAGCGGCGTCGCCACGGCCGTTACCATGGGCGGGCCTGGCGCTGTATTCTGGATGTGGGTTGCCGGTCTTTTGGGTATGTCCATCAAAGCTTGCGAAATCATATTGGGGCAGCGTTACCGCGTCAAATATGATAAATCTATTGATGAATATTTGTGTGACCGATCCTTCGTCATGCGCAATGCTTTTGGCTGGCGCAAAGGAGCGACCCTGCTGGCCATTTTCGTATTCACATTAGGACCGTGGACCGATGCCGTCCAGACTCAGGCCGTAACGACATCCTTGCAGGAAGTATTTGGCATCGATCCATTCATGACGGCTGCCGTCATTGCCATCACGTGCCTCGTCACCATCGCCGGTGGTCTCCACAGCATTTCCAGTGCTATGGAAAAGGTAGTGCCGTTCATGGCCTTGGTATACGTCTTGGCAGGCATTGGCATCATCATCCTCAATATTACTGTCGTGCCTGATGCGTTGTACCTCATCGTCAAGAGCGCTTTTACGCCGGCTGCCGGTGCTGGTGGTTTTGCTGGTGCGTCCGTACGCGATGCCATGCGCTATGGCATATCTCGCGGCCTGTATTCCAATGATGCCGGCACGGGTTATGGCATCGTCGCTCATGCGTCAGCTCAGACAGACCATCCGGTGCGCCAGTCGTCATGGGGTTGGGGAGAAGTTTTCCTCGATACGATTATCATCTGCTCCATTACGGCATTGTCTATCATACTTACAGGAAGTTATACGACGAATCCTGGCATTACAGGAGCACAACTGACGACAATTTCCTTTTCAGTAGTGTATGGGCCAGTGGGCGGATATTTCCTGTCTTGTGCCTTGGCTGTATTTGCCTGGACGACTATTGTCGGCATGTATTATAGCTGCTCGAAATCAGTCAATTACGCGTTTGGTGATACGAAATGGAATAAGCGGTTCACGCCTGTATATATGATATATTTTCTTTTGCCGGCGGTTGCTTTCTATGATGTCGAAGCCGATGCCCTTTGGGCGGCGACAGATATCCTGACCGCGGCCTATGTCCTGATTACAATTATCTTTATCGTAGGCAGACATAAAGAAATCTTCCGTCTCTTCGACGATTTCTGGGACCGGTTCATTCCAGCCTTGGAACGAGGGGAGCAGCCGCAGCGCGTTTCCTATGAACAGTCCGATTGCTTGACTAAACCTTGATATAGAACAGAAAAAAATGCCCTATGGTATTGATGGAATATCAGTACTATGGGGCGTATTTTGTGACAGATTATAGAGTGTATATTAAAAGTTCATTTTGTGAAATTGTATATCAATATTTCGAAGGTCTTAAAAAGCTCCTTATTTTGCCAAATATGAAGGACAACTTAAACTCTGTATGGTTGAAAAGATTTTAACATATTTAGCTGCAGCTATTATTCGGTTATCTGATTGGGCAATAGCAGCAGGGACGACTGAGGGGATTCAATCGTTTAGGTTCGGGCAGTAAAGCAGCGGAGGGAAATAGTCCGGCAGGGTATGTTAGTATCTTTTTGACTTAGAATAGGTGGGATGAATTAGAATATTTTATAATATTATATATATATTAATTATGTTATAATGGATAATGAAATTAATATAAACAATAATCTGGCTTTATTATAAAATGAAAATATATTATAATTAATAAGAAGGAGTCAGTGTAATTGAAAGGGATCATATTATGCACAATAGAGAGTTTGACATTCCTAATGAACTTGAAGTATTGCCGGGCAATAATTCCTTGGAAAAAATACACGCCTTGTATTCACCTTTTGAAGAAATAGAGATTCCCCTAGGGGTATATCACGTATTGTTAGATGAGAATGAAAATGTCATCGACGTCATATATGTGTATGCCAATAAAGCACTTTCGCATATGATTCACCGTGATTTGTCGAAAATCATCGGTTATTCCTATCTGGATACCGTAAGGGGTGCGACATCGAAATGGTTTTATTATGCGTATCAAGCGGGGTGTCTGGGAAAAGTCATTCAAGAGAATGTATATTCTCCTGGATTGCAACGGTTCCTGCGGTTTACGGCAAAACGGGCTTTTGCGCCTAATTACTGCATTTTCTTATATACAGAGATCAGTGAGGTTGCGGCAGTAGAGACGCATATCCGCAGCGCTTGGAAAACGGACGATTTGATTATTACTGTTTCGCGGATGTTGAGAGAAAATCACGGTACATATGAAACGACATTAGCCTATGCTTTGCGTGAAATGGCACGGATGATCAATCCAGACAGGCTATACATTTTGGAACTGAATCATGGTGCCGTCCATTGTGATTTTGAGTGGGATGCCCCGACAATCTTGCCGAGAAAACAGGAATTGGAAAGGATGACCTATCAGAGCCTGACTAACCATTACGGTCAGCTTCTCCAAAATCAGACATTGATTAGTATCGAAGACATTGAAGATCTTCGTATTTCCAATGAAGAAAAGTATTGGGTATTAAAAAAACATGGTATCCGCAATATGATAGTTGTACCTTTTTATTATCGCAGGCAGCGCCAAGGATTTTTTATAGCCGAGAATTACGAGAAAAATGAAGAAATCAATACGAAGGATTTATTGGAAACGGCAGCGTACTTCTTTGCGGCAGAAATACAGGCAGGACGTTTGATGAATGAAATGAATTATATTAGCCAGTACGATAAGCTGACAAACGTACATAATCGCAATGCCATGGAAAATCGGGTAGATGAGTTTGAAAATAATACAGAACCGGTGGGGATAATATATGCTGACATTAATGGGCTAAAAGTCACTAATGATAAACATGGCCATGATGCTGGAGATTTGATGATCCAAAAAGCGGCAACTTTGATGAAAAAGAGTTTTGATGCAGAGCAGATTTATCGTATCGGCGGTGATGAATTTGTTATTTTTGTGCCTTCCTGTACACAGAATCAGTTCGATACATGGGTACAAGAATTCAGGGATAATAATAGGAAGAATGAGTTGCTTCTTTCTATGGGCGTCGAATGGCTAGCCGATTCCAGTGACATCCGGGCCTGTATGAAACGGGTGGATACGTTGATGTACAAAGATAAACAGTTGTTTTATGAATCCCATCGTGAGTATGATCGTCGTTTGACGTAGAGTCTTTGCGCTAAATAGATGAATGGAGAAACGACCTATGATAGGCAATCGGTTTTATACGGCATGTACAATTGTAATCATGATTTTAGTGTTGTTTTTTAGCTCTTTGTTTGCTGTTTCCAGTCATGTGTCTGCTGCTGAACCTTCCGTAAGGCGTATCGTACGCGTAGGCATTGCAGATACGAATGACAACAGGGAAAATAGTATTGAAAATCCTGCGGCCTTATTGGAAAAAGGCTATATCCAGGCAGTAGCTTCCTATGCTAACTGGGATTGTGTCTATGTGTATGCTGATTGGGCCGATTGTCTGCAGAAATTGAAGGATGGCGATATAGATGTCCTCCTGAATGTCACAAAAACGGACGAGCGGCTTGCATATTTTGATTTCTCTTCTGAACTCATGGGTATCGAGATGTGCTATATGTTTGGAAGAAGTGACACAAAACTCACCTTTGAAGGCTTTTCTGCATTTGAGGACATCACAGTAGGATATGAAAAAGGCAGCATGATCCTTAATTCATTCAACACTTACAGCCAGAGCGTGGGGTTTTCTTTCCATGCTGTTCCGTATGAGAATGGGGCTGCTATGTTTGCTGCATTAGATGCTGGGAAAGTCGATGCTATCATACAGACGAATTACCTTTATGCGCCAGAGGGACATGTGGTCTTGGCGAAATGTGACCCTCATCCCATTTATATTGCTACCAGCAAGAAAAACCCTGATCTCACCGTGGAAGTTAATAAGGCTATGGCGCAGGTATTTAGTTATAACCCTAATTTTAATATGTATATCTATCGGTATTATATAGGGGATACGTTATCTCAGTCCGTTGAATACACGGCTCAGGAAAAGGCGTATCTTGATTCGAACCCTGTCGTAGATGTGTATTATGAGAAAAATTGGGCTCCCTTTGAGTATGAAAAAGACGGTCGGGCCGAAGGCGTGACACCGGATGTTATTCGGGCTATTGCCGATAATACGGGCATAACGTTTCGCTTTGTCCTTTTATCATCGACACAAGACGTATATCAGAACATGAATCAAGCGGCCGAAGATTCCATCATGGCCGTAAGCTATGACTATGATTGGGCCAATAACCATAATCTGTTGTCGACGCAGCCATATATATCGGGGCTAGTCATGCGGGTCATGAAAAATTCTGGCATAGAACCCAAATCCGTGGCCGTAGTCAAAGATAGCTATTTAGAGCATCAGATACACATGAAATATCCTAAATTGAAGATTGTGGGATTTTTGACTTTTGCAGAATGTATGAAAGCCGTAGCAGAGGGGAAAACTGACTGTACGTTTTTGAACTATTATCAGGCAAGCAATTACAGATCCGATAGTGCTTATGACAATTTCCTCTATCAGCCCGATGAAAAACTTACGCAGGGCATAGCTCTGGGCATCACCAAGGAATCCAACCCGGTGCTGTTTGGGATTCTTTGTAAATCTCTTCAGCGCTTATCAGGTTCAGGTGTGTTGCAGAGTATCATAAGCAATGACTCTGTTCAGGAACAGCCTTTGACGATTGATTTTTTGATGAAGCGATACCCGTTGCAAACAATCATTGTTCTCGTAGTTTTATGTGCCATCTGTACAGGCTTGGTAGCTTTATTTGTCATATCGTCTGCCCGTAAACGGCAAAATACGCAGCTTGCCGTCGCGAAACAGCAGGCTGATGCGGCAAATGCCGCTAAATCTGAATTTTTATCTCGTATGAGTCACGATATCCGTACGCCTCTCAATGGTATTATCGGTATGACCTATATAGCCAGAGAACAGGAAAATCCACCTAAGACGAGTGATTGTTTGGCAAAAATCGATACATCTTCCCAGTTCCTGCTGGGTCTCATCAACGATGTGTTGGATATGTCCAAGGCGGAAAGCGGTGTCATGGAGCTGCATCCAGAGCCATACGATCCTGCAATCTTTATGGATTATTTGGATTCGGTCATACTGCCGCTGTGCAGAGAAAAGAAACTTCACTTTGTCGTAGATGCAGAACCGGTTATGACAGTAATGCCGTTACTTGATTCGTTGCGCATCAACCAGGTTTTCTTCAACCTCCTATCAAATGCTATCAAATGTACTCCTGAGGGTGGAACCATTACGTATCGTTTACGAGAACATCTCACGGAAACGGGAAGATTGTTCATGCAAGGCGAAGTGGCTGATACGGGCATTGGCATGAGTAAAGAATTTCAGAAGATTCTATTTGAACCGTTCACACAGGAAAAACGGATTACAGGGTCGAAGCAGATGGGGACGGGATTGGGCCTGGCTATCGTCAAAAAAATACTTGATTCCATGGGATGTACTATTACCGTATTCAGTGAAGTAGGGAAGGGAAGTGTGTTTACGGTAAAAGGGGAGTTTGATTGTGTTCCTGTAGATGATTTCCACAAGCGGAAAAAAGCACAGGTAGCAGAAAATACAAAAGGTGATTTCGTACTCCATGGAAAGCATATCCTTCTTTGTGAAGATAATCTGTTGAATTGCGAGATTGCCACGACGTTATTGGAAGCGAAACAGATGATTGTCCATACGGCAGCTAACGGTGGACTTGGCATTTCCGCTTTTGTCCAGTCACCTGTGGGCTATTATGATGCCATTCTTATGGATATCCGCATGCCCGTCATGGATGGATACGAAGCGGCAAAACACATCCGTGCCTTTGATCGGCCAGACGCTAAAACGGTGGTGATTGTCGCTGTGACGGCCGATGCATTTGCGGATGACGTGGACAAATGCTTGGATGCAGGGATGGACGGTTATATCGCAAAACCTATAAACCCAGAGCTAATGTACCGGACTCTATGCCAATTACTGGAGAAAAAGCAAAAGCAATCCTAAGAGCCGCTGTAACAAGGCGGGTGTTTACTATAGATAATGCCGATGTAAAGTCTGTTGACTATTGTGTTCAGTTCCTCTATACTCTAATTGATGATGAAATTTTATTATTAAAATAAAATAATTCATGTATATTTTGAATAGACATGACATAGTTGCATCAAACTATGAGTAATTCGTGGGAGGAACGAGTATGGAAATCATCAAGGAACTGCCAGAGGTATTTGAAGAATTTGCGGAACAGCGTAGGAATTCATTTTTAGCGGTGAAAGAATTCAAGGAAAAGGGTATCCCTGTTGTCGGGTCCTATTGCACGTATTTCCCAAAAGAAATGGCCATGGCTATGGGAGCCGCTACGGTTAGCCTTTGTTCCACGTCTGACGAAACGATTTTGGAAGCGGAAAAGGATCTTCCCAAAAACCTCTGCCCCTTGATTAAATCGAGTTACGGTTTTGCGAAAACGGATAAATGTCCTTTTTTCTATTTTTCTGATGTAGTCGTCGGTGAAACGACTTGTGATGGAAAAAAGAAAATGTATGAATATATGGCTAAATTCAAAGATGTGTTCCTCATGGAGCTGCCAAGTACACAACGGGAGCAAGCATTGGTACTTTGGAAAGGTGAGCTTATCCGTTTTAAAGAATATTTGGAACAGAAATTTGATGTCAAAATCACGGATGATGACATCCGTAAGGCTATCTGTGTAGAAAATAAAGTCCGCCTTTCTTTGAGAAAAATGTATGAGTTGATGCGGCATGATCCGGTTCCCATTACGGGCTATAATTTATTTAAAGTATTATATGGCAGTACGTTCAAGTTGGAACGGGACAAAATCCCAGTTGAAGTGGATGCCTTGGCAAAGAAAATTGAAAGTGAATATGCGGCAGGAAAAATGTTGAAAAAAATGCCTAGAATTTTGATTACCGGCTGTCCACTGGGGGGCGCAACAGAAAAGGTGATTAGAGCAGTTGAAGAAAATGGCGGCATCGTAGTGACTTACGAAAATTGTACGGGAGCTAAAGCCGTCGATAAGCTTGTTGATGAAGACAACCCTGATGTATACGATGCTCTGGCGAGGCGGTACCTTTCCATTGGCTGTTCTGTCATGACGCCTAATGCTAACCGTTTGGATTTGTTAGGGCGCCTGGTAGACGAATATAAAGTAGATGGCGTATTGGAAATGACATTGCAAGCCTGTCATACCTATAATATAGAAGCTAAAAGTATCAAGGATTTCATCGTGAATACGAAACATATTGCGTATACGAATGTAGAAACTGACTACAGCCAATCGGACGTAGAACAGTTGAGCACGAGAATCACTGCTTTCATTGAAATGCTATAATAATTAAGATATCGTGTCAGGACGAGGGTTATTACCCTCGACTGGCACGTTTTTTATTGTCTGTGTTTTCATATTGGTTTCCTTTATGTTAATAAGTGATATTGAAATTGTTAAAATATTGTGATATCAGTTGAATATAATTGTAAAGGTCTTTATGTAAAATTTAGTAAAGAAAGAGGTAGAGGCCTGGTAGGACAAACGAAAGGAGGGAATCATCATGACAGTTGTAAATTCAATTTTGAATATGTTGATTTCCGTTTCTATGGTCAGTAATGCAGTTGCTGTCGGTACGATTACATTATTATCTCTGTTACCAAAAATCGAACAGTTGAGTTATTATCACCATATTGCTTGAAGCCTTGAGATAGATAGGTGAATATTTGATGACCAGAATCTGGGACTAAGACCCAGGTTCTTTTTTTGAAATATTTAAAACCAATAGATACATTTTAAAAAATCAATTTATATATTTATGTTGACTAATTGAACAATTGTACTATAATATAGATAAATAATACCGGTTTTACTTATATTGCATTATTTTGTTTACAAGGAGGACTCATCATGGACATACCTTATCCTGCAGAAATCAAACAATATCTTGATTCATATATCATTGGTCAGGATGAAGCCAAGCGTATCATTTCTGTTGCTGCTTATTATCATTATAAACGCGTGAATGGAATAATCTTGGATGACGATTCTATGGAGTTAGAAAAATCGAATATCCTTATATGTGGTCCTACTGGAGTTGGGAAAACGGCATTGATTAAGTGTCTGGGGAAATTACTGCACAAACCGGTCGCTGTTTGCGATTGTTCCAGTTTTACGCAGAATAGCTACAGAGGCAGGGATTTGGATACCATGTTCAACGATCTATTTGCTCTCACTGATGATAAAGAAGAAGCGCAGCAAGGCATCTTGTTCCTGGATGAATTCGATAAAATGGCTTCCGTAATTTTTGAAAGCGGAGAGTTCAATGTCAATGGCGCAGCAGTCCAACGGGAAATATTAAAATACATCGAAGGGACAACGCTTACGATAAGATGTGGAGAAGTGGAAGAGCTGTTCGATACTTCAAATATCTTGTTTATTTGCGGTGGAGCCTTTGAGGGGATAGAACCCATCATTGAAAAACGGCTTTATTCAGCAGCGAACGTCGCTGCTACAATTGGTTTTGGAGCCTTGAATTCTTCATCAGGAAAACATCCAAGGGCTACATCGAATCTGCAAATGAAAGTAAGCGTTGAAGACTTTATGAAATATGGATTGATTCCAGAATTATTGGGGAGGCTGCCCGTCATTTGCCCTTTGAATGAATTGACAATTCCTGACCTTGTGCGTATATTGACAGAACCTCACAATGCCATCGTGCGGCAGTACAAGCGATTGTTAAGTGGCGAGAATGCCAAATTGACTATTCAACAAGAGGCGTTGACTGCTATTGCAACAGAAGCGAACAGGCGTCATTTAGGGGCCAGGGGACTGCGGTCTATCATGGAAAGGATACTTAATAAAATGATGTTTACCATCCCTCAGATTCCTTATCCTGTAGAAATCATCGTCACTCAGGCCTGTGTTGAAAAAGGTATAGAACCAGTCGTGAAGAGGATTTCAAATAATAATCTGCTTTATGAGGCCCGTTTGGAACGAATATAACGTAATAACTGAATCGTCGTATAAGAAAGCCGTGCCAAAATGGGGGCTGCCCCCATTTTGGCACGGCTTTCGCTCTACAGTGTATCAAAAGGCATATTTTGCTATGATACTGTAGGTTTCACTGTGGTTGTTCTTGGATTTTTCGCCGCGGAGTTCGCCCTGTACGGTCCAGTTGTTGCCTGTGTTTTTCTTCAGGTTCAGGCTGTAGGTCTGGTAAGCCTTGTCGTTATCCGTGGAGAGGGTGAAGTGGTTCGTGTCACCGACAAAGGTGCCGTTCAGTTCTGGGTTCACGCCGGAGAGGACCCGCTTGTAGCCCAAGTTGCCGCCGAAGGAGCTGTCCTTGGTCAGAGTGTGCTTCCATTCCACGCCGGCTTCGGCTCGCAGGGAGTTATTCATCGTGCTGTCCAGGCTTTGGGCAAAGGGGCTGCTGCCTTGTTCGGCATAAGCACTCTGGCTGGAGTGGGTATAGGTCAGGCTGATGTAAGGGCCCACCTGCCAGCTCTTGGCACGGTTGGTTGGCGGCAGATATTTCACTTTGACACTCATATCGTATACCTTGGCTGTGTAGTCCGAGTATAGCTTGTCGCCGTAGTAGGGGATATAACGGTTGAAATCGTAGCGGTTGTGGCCGTAGGACATAAGGCCTTGGGTCTTCCAGGTGCCATCATCGTGGCTGGCGTAGACGCCTACTCGCCAGTCGTGGCTCTTGCCGTCGAGGACATTCGTGGAGTAGTCGGTCTTAGCGTAGCTGAATAGGCAGCCGGCCCGGGTTGTAGTATTGATGGCTTTATCGTACCCGATGACGCCGCCGAAGCTCTTATTGGAAAGATTGCAGCCTCCATTGGTCGTAGCACCGTAGGACTCATAGCCGCGGAACAGCTTGAACCATAGGTTGTTGGCTGTGTCCAGGGGCATGGGCAGGGAGACCTGCAGCGCCGGTGGCACGCCGTCGAAGGAAATGGCAGGAACAGTGACAGTAACGTTGCCGTCATAAAGAGCCGTGTCGAGGCGGTCGTAGGCGGCAGCCGTAGTCATGGCGGTCAATGGACTGACAGTAACGAGCGCGGCCTGGTTTTCGTTGGTGACCTGCTTCAGGACTGCATGGGACGTAGGCTCGTCCTGGTAGAGCAGGCCATTCATCATCGCCGTAGTGTTGCCATTGGGGTCATTCGCCGAGGCATTCAAAATCCGTTGATTCAATGCAGCGCCTACGGAATTTTCCGATGGGCTCATGCCGGACAGGCTGCCCAAGGTGGCCGTCTGTGTAGCCGTGAGATGGGCATTGAGGCCGTCTATGGTACTGCTCAGAGATACATAAGGTGAGACAGCGCTTGTTGACGCATTACCGATGATGCCTCCTAATGAGGTTAGATAGGTATAGCTGCGGTTGAGCAACGGGCCATGGCCCTCCACCACGCCTAGGGGCGATCCGGTCAGCGTGCTGGTTCCGCCTACAGCGAGTTTGCTGTTGTCTGTGCCGTTCACGGCAATCTGCAGCGTACCGGTGGAGTTCAGATTGCCCTTGATAGTCAGGTTGCCCCTGGTGTAGGCTGGATTTGTATCGTACACCGTGGTCACCGCATAGGTGCCCGGCTGCAAGACGCCCCGGTTATAGACATTTCCAGCCACAACACCCGTTCCGCCCAGGGTGCCGCCATTGGTGCTATAGGCATCACCAGCTACGCTGCCATCTACCGCCAGAGTGCCACCAGCAACGATGGTGCTGCCCTGATAGGTATTGGCTCCGGTCAGGCGCAGGATGCCATTGCCTTCCTTGTACAAGCCCACAGGGAGACCTAAGAGGGGATTCGCTGCCAGTTCTGCATTGTATGTAGCGATGTAGGTTTCTACTTCGCTGACCTTATTGGCCATGAGTGGGTCTACAGCGTGATAGCTGCTATTGGTGACCTCGGCTGCATACTGGCGGTAAAATGCTTGCCTTTTTGCTAGCTCCGCATCCTCATCGGTACCCGTGCCGGGCATAAGCACTCTGGTCTCCGTAATATTATTGGACCACACGCCGTTGTAACTCGCTGTGTTGACCTTATACAGCGCCTGCCAGCCGCCGGCCGCATACGTGGTGTCCAGAGCCGAGGCGCTGAGCCGCTTGGCACTCAGGCTGCCCAGACCGTTGGTGGCTTTGTCTGTATTCAAAAGTCCCTGGCCGAACGTGATGGTCAGGGGCACATTGTTATAGAAGTTAATCTTTTCCGTCAGGATTTGATCGGTCGTTTCATCATACACTCCCCAGCGTTTTAAATATTCCAGGAAATGCTCAACCGGCCTGTTTATAGCTACTAGTAGAGTTGACTTCCACTCCGCCTGGGTAGCAGGACGGGGCGTCCCGTTATAGTAATACAAGTTTATTCCAACATTTACATTATTTTTATTATATAGGATACTCATATCAGGTATAGCTGTGTCCACCTTAAATGGACTAGTAGTAGAAAGGGCCACGTCGGCCAGCTGTTTAGCCGTAAGATAAGGGTAGGCTTCTTGTACCAGGCCCAGAGTCCCCGCCACATGGGGTGCTGCCGCGGAAGTACCTATTGAGGTCATGATTACACTACCATCGGGCGAGGACGCATTGGTAGAATTGATTAGTACCCCCGGGGCCGTAAGACTTAGTTCTTCGGCAAACATCGCCCGCTGGCTGGTAATATAAGGACCGTTAAAGCTAACTTTGGGATTAGAAGAACAATTGATGACCTCTAGGTAATTATATTTACCATCTGAGTTGGAAAATTCCCAGCTTGCCAGAATATCGGGCGATAAATAACCGTTATTACCGGTCGATACCACGAATAGTTTATCATTTTGGCTGGCAGTTGCAAATAAAGAGCTCCGTTCATTCAGCGCGGCCTGTGTTTTCGCACTGACAGGATACAAACTACCGTCATAATTCATATAAACAGTCCCCAAGGCAGCAGTGGTATGGTACGGTGCCAAATCCTGATTTTCCAGAATTGCACCCGTGCCAGCGCTGACATTCACCACTTTCACCGCTGGGCATTTGTTTAGATAAATAAAGGTGGGAGTAGCATCACCATAGAAAAAGTCTGCAGTAAACAGATTTGCATGATAAGCAACTCCGTGCATTTGCTGGTCATCCTTGTTGGCGGCCATGATGCCAGCCACATAACTACCATGGGAAGTCTTATCATCATTCCAGTCCAGACTGTCATCATAAGTATAGCAGGAGAGTATGGTCTTGCCGGCAAAATCAATATGGGTCTGCCGGATAGGCATATCAAAAATACCCAGTGTGATGCCTTGGCCGCTGTAACCCTTGGCATAGGCTTCAGCTGCGCGAATAAAATCCAGGGAGCCCATTTCCCGGTATTCTGCTGTGCGGAAGTCATCAGCTGTAGCGGCCAGTACTGTCAGGGACATCGTACTAGACAATAGGGAAAAACAAATCAATTTCGGTAACAGACGATTGGTTGTTTTCATAAATTACCCCATTTTATATTAATTTTTAACCGGTATATTATAACTGTTATTCATTATAACTGATATAAATATGGAAAATAAAGAACAAGATCCTGCTATGCAAAGGTATTGGAACTTGGGTTCCAGGACCTTTTTACGTAGAGTGGGTAAACAAGGGAAAATGTGCCAAAATGGGGGCTGCCCCCATTTTGGCACGGCTTTCTGATGAAAAATGTTATTGTCCAGGCGATGAGGAATTCTTGGCGGCAATAGCCTTGGCCAAGGCTTCATACATATTTATCGGCTCAATCGGTTTAGCCAGATAGGCGTTCATACCTGCATCCAGGCATTGGCGGACGTCTTCAGCAAATGTATTGGCAGTCATGGCCAGGATTGGGATTGTCTTGGCGTCTTCGCGGTCTGGGAGTGAACGGATTGCTTTAGCAGCTTCCAGTCCGTTCATGACAGGCATTCGTATATCCATCAGGATGGCGTCGTACGTATGTGGTGGAGCAGTTTTAAAGATTTGGACGCCAATTTGCCCATTTTCGGCGACTTCTGTCGATATTTCCTGCATCTCCAGCAAACGGCTGGCAATTTCAGCATTCAGGGGATGGTCTTCGAAGAGCAGCACGTGTTTTCCTTTTAGGACGGATAAATCCACTTTATTCGCAGAAGCAGATGTGATGTCATCAAAACAGAATGGCGATGTCAGTTCAAGTGTTATGACAGTACCTTTATTTAGTTCGCTGTGGATGGTAATCTTGCCACCCATGAGATAAACGAGTTGTTTGACGATGGCTAATCCCAGGCCGGTACCACTCTCACGATTTGTATTTGACCGTCCTTCCTGGGAAAAAGGTTCGAACATATGATCTTGAAATTCCTTGCTCATGCCTATGCCTGTATCGGAGATAACAAAGCGTTCCATAATTGTGGTTTCTGTCGTGGATAGAGTTTCCATCTGCAAGGTTACTGTACCACCTGGGGGTGTGAATTTGATAGCGTTGGACAAGAGGTTTACAAAAATCTGTTCAACTCGGGCGACATCTACACGGACGGTTTTCCAGCTGTCGCTGTTGTCAGGCGGCAGATCTGCTACAAAGTGGACGCCTTTCTGTTCTGCCAGGATTTTGGCTGTTGTGATGATATTATCAGCTAGTTGATGGCGATTTACCGGTATTGGTGATAACGTCAGTTTTCCCGATTCTATTTTGCTCATATCCAAGGTTGCGTTGATGATGTTCAGCAGATATCTGCCGGATTGTTCAATCTGTTCGATGTCCTTGCGTATGGCATCCGGGTCCGTACGGTTGTGGAGCAATGCCGTTATGCCTAGGATAACGTTCATTGGCGTACGCATATCATGACTCATATTAGAAAGAAAGTCGCTTTTCGCATGGCTGGCAATAATCAGTTCACGGTTGTTGATTTCTAATTTTTGCTGGGCTCTTCTCAGAGTCAGCGCAAACATGGCCAAGACTACAAGCAGAGAGAGCAGAAGAGTGATGATAATCTGATTGGAATAGGTTTTCCATAGGTTTTCAGGCTGATTGACGATTGTCGCGTTTTCTGGCAATATAGTGCGTCTGAGGCCGTACCGTTTCATGACGGCGTAGTCGAAATAATACATGCTAGGCGTGTTATAACTCATGGCCGGTTTTTCTTGTTCGGGTTGTTCCAGCATTTTTTCCAGCATGGTACCAGCCAGATAACCACTTTGTTCAAAGTCCACGACATATCCGCCCAGAGCACCGTCTCCCACACCGGCTGGTGTCAGGCGAAACATAGGGACACTGGCATACTGGCGGAGCATCTGATAGCCTTCGTTTTCCGTTAGGATGATACCATTTTTTTGTTGGCCCATGGAGATGAAAAACACGATGTCTTTATCCGTAAACGATGACAATATTTGGCACAGCTCTGCCTGTGTGTAATCTGATGTGTTCAGGTAGTTGACAGAAAAAGCTTGGAAGGCTCCGGTATATTTTTTTAGCTGCTGGGCAATGCCGATACCGTTTTCTCTGTTGTCCAAAATAAACGTAACACGTGTGGCATGGGGCAATAGTTTGTGTGCTATTTCTATGTTCTTCACATAGTCTACTTGTTCCACTATACCCGTAATCAGCGGTGATTCCGCAGCCTTCTCGGCATTTGCGATATTGTCTATTCCCATGAATGTAATGGGAATGCCGGCGAACAAATTGTCCTTATAGAATTCGACGAAATTGAGGGCCGCATCATCGCCGATGATGACTCCGTCATAGCGATATCGGGATTGCATTTTATATTTCAATAAATCATAAAATTCTTTGTAACCAGCGGAATACATGGTGTTTTTCGTGTCCATGAATTCATAGTTGATGACATAATCGTGTCCTCGCAAAGCTCGGATGACGCCGTTTATCTGCAGTGGTACAGTGCCCCACGAGTATGAGTAAGAGCTGATATACAGGATATGGCGCGGATTTTCAATGGTAGTATCTGCGGCATATTTCTGTCCGGTGGGTATAATGATAAACAGTAGTACCGTACATAGAAATAAAGTTATATATTTCAGTCGCTTATTCACAGGGAAAATCCACCTCGATTTTTGGGGCGTATTTTTGTATAAATCTAATAATATATCTATACAATTATATATTGTTCTCAGACTTTATGATAGGTGGATTCAATACAAAAATGTAAACATTATCTATGATAATTTTTACAATATATTCGAGTAAATATTCTTGATAAATAGGGGGTATCCATAAAGAGCGAAAATTTGATTTAAAAAAATGTCTGATTTAGTACTGACATAAATGAAGGGTTTCACATGGACAATATCAATCTTTGCAGCCATCACTTTTCTGTTAGAGAGTGTTTTTCCTGAATTTGGATTTATGTGGCTTTTTATTAAAAATAAGCCTTGTCTAATTAATAATCTAGGATGCGAATTTATATAACATACGATATAATATAAGCAAATAATTTATGACGCGTTTATTGTCCCCCTGAAATGAACGGCAATACGTCCATTCAAGTAATTGACAAAGGCCAGTCCCCTGTTTTATACTGAAACAATTACGGAAAACACATTTTTTTATTGTTCATTTGATCATTACATGTGTTGGCAAATGGCAATGACAGTAACGTGGAATCTCGATGGATTATTTATATTTAACATATTCTTTTGTGTGGAAATCATCGGCTGAATCAGAAAATTGCAAAGGAGATATTGAAAGGGAAATATATGTAGTACTGACATCAGTTATGAAGTAATTGTTAGGCAACAATTATGAGGCGGTAAAAATGTATACATGTGATGGAATTAAAATGTCCGAAAAGGATTTTCTGGAAAAGATTCTCGATACGACACAGACCATGATGTTTTGGAAAGATGCAGAACGTCGTTTTTTGGGTGTCAATAAGGCATTTCTTGCATTCTATGGTTTTGAAAGTCAGGATGAATTGATTGGCAAGACAGATGAGGACATGGGATGGCATTCCAACCCAGATCCCTTCGAGGATGACGAATGGAAGGTATTGCACCAAGGTATCCGTACTCATATGGTCCATGGTACCTGCCTGGTCAAAGGTGAAGAACGGGAAATCCTGGCCAGTAAAAGCCCTGTTTATTACAATGGCAGCATTGTTGGTTTGGTTGGCAGCTTCATGGACGTTACGGAACAGTTCCGGCAGAAGGATAAAATCGAGGAGCTGACGCGTAAGCTCGATGGGATTCCTGGTGGTATTGCTATTTATAAACGATTTTATGGTGAATTACAGTGTATCAGCGTTAATCAATTTCTGGCACAACAGTTGGGGACGATACCGTCTGCCCTGATAGGCCGGGGAATGAAGGAACTACTGCAGGACTATATGGTGCCTGATTCTTGTGAGCGGTTCTTCAGAGAATGTCAGGTTTTGCAAGGGACCCACCGTCAGGAATCTGGGACCTACCAGTTCAGAAATCAGCAAACGGGCAGAGCTGTATGGCTGCATATATCCTGCCAGTTGGTGCGGGAACCAGGTGACGAAGAGCTCATATACTGTGCCTATACGAATGTGGATAAACTAGTCCATTACGAGGATGAAATCCATAAAAGGAATCTCGTTGCCCAGGGGCGCTATACCCGGGCTATGGCCATGTTGAATGAAGACAAAGAACGGAACTTAATGGCCAAAGGGCATTATAACTTTTCGCAGAACAAAGTCCTGGAATATACGACGTATTCGGATGATGTCTACAAGTTCAAGGTGCCGGCAACATGTGATGAGGCTTTTGAAGGATTGATGGGTCTTTCTTACTTGGATTCAGATTATCAGATGTTGAAGGAAACCATGCATAGGGAAAATATCATAAGAGGTTTTGAACAAGGAAATGATCATATCAATATTCGCTACCGGCGGATACTGCAAGGTCGGGAGCCTCTGTGGATATCATTAGTGCTACAGATTTTTGTCATGCCTGATACAGGCGATATCGAAGGGATTTCTTATGCCTATAATATCACTGAGATGATGCTGAAAGAAACCATCATCACGAGGTTAGGTAAATTAGGCTATGACGAACTGGGCTTGATCTATACGGGCAGTCGGTTTTGGCGGTGTTATCAGTATGTGGAACGGCAACAATGGCTCCATTCCATGACGCAGACTCATGGTGACTGGGATGATGAGATAGTTCGTTATGCCAATGAGAATGTCATTCCGGAGCAGCGTGAGCATGTGTTGAAAGCAATCAGTGTTCCTGTGATCGTATCAAATCTGGCGTCATCCGAAGTATATACCTGTACAAATACGGTGAGACTGCCCAATGGTACCATCCGTCAGAAGGAACTTAAGTTTTCTTATCTGAATGATATTCGCGAAACCCTTTTCTATTGCATGAGTGATATAACGGATCAATTTGTCCAGGAAAACGAACAAATCAAGGAGCTGGCAGAAGCAAAGCATGAAACGGAACGAGCCAACAATGCGAAAGCGGCTTTTTTTGCTACCATGAGCCATGATATGCGTACGCCTTTGAATGGAGTAATTGGCTATACCGGTCTGGCTTTGGAATCGACGGATATGGCGGAAATCAAGGAGTATCTTTCGAGAATTCGCATATCCGGCGAATTGTTAGTGGCCCTAATCAACGATGTCCTCGATTTTGGCAAGTTTGTCGTCAAAAAGATTACGCTGAAACAGGAACCATTGAAAATCCAAACGTTTTGCAATCAAGTGGATACGATTATTCGACCTTTGGCCATGAATAAGAATATTATATTTTTGGTGGATAATCATCTAACTTATGATGGCTTTGTGGTAGAAGATCCATTACGGCTGCAGCAGCTTTTCGTGAATTTGTTGTCCAATTCCGTGAAGTTTACGAAATCAGGCGGAAGAGTGGATATTTCTCTGACAGGGACTGATGCCGGCGATTATATTGATAGCATTATTACCATTAAAGATACTGGCATCGGCATGAGCAAGGATTTTTTGCCTATGATATTCGATCCGTATACGCAAGAGGAACGCCGGTCCGCGTCCAAGACGGTAGGGACTGGGCTTGGTATGGCCATAGTGAAACATATTGTGGATCTCATGGGAGGGACTATCAGCGTAGAAAGTGAAATCGATGTGGGGACGACATTTACAGTACATTTAGCCTTAAAAAAATATATGGGCAACGATGTGCCGGCCGTAGACCTTTCATTGATGGCATCGCTGGATGTCCTCAAAGGGAAAAATGTACTCCTCTGTGAAGATAATGAATTGAATGCTGAAATTGCCCAGCTCATCCTGCGGCATTGGGGGATAAGGACAATCTGGGTAGAAAATGGACGACAGGCAGTGGATAAAATCAAGAATAATATTGCATATTATGATTTGGTTCTAATGGATAGGCGCATGCCTGTTATGGATGGGCTGGAAGCGACAAAGGCTATTCGAATGTTTGAAGCAGGGAAGCATTCCCATATTCCCATCATCGCCATGACAGGGGATGTGGATGAAGATTCTATCCAGTCTTGTCTCGATGCGGGCATGGATGCCCACGTGGGAAAGCCTATCAATAAAGAGGAGCTGGCGCGAGTCATGAAAAGCGCCTTGCTGAGAAGACAATAACAAAATGAACCCGTGCTAAAATGGGGCAGTCCCTATTTTGGCACGGGTTCATTATAAAATAGTATAAAAATCTCAATTTCCCAAAGGGTATATATCTTGGGCATAGTTTAAAAACAGATCACCTATCTTTGATAGGTGGTCTTCTTTTTTTGTGATGAAAGCGCGAAATAACGATAGCTGGCAGTCAGAAATTTTGACGAAGGTCATATCGGCAGGTTCTTCTTTTCTGTATTGGGCCGGAATCAGCGCGATACAATGGCGCAGTCGGGCCACGCTGATGGCTACGGATAGGGAGCCGGTAACGGCAAAAATCGTCGGTGACAGGGACTGCCGCTGGCATTCTTCCTTGACGACGGGCAGTACGCCCCGGGATACGCAGAGCTCATGACGCATCAATTCTTGGAACGATATGGCTTGTATTCCTTGCACCAGTGTTTTGGGTAACATGGCCCCCATAGCTTCCCTTTCTAAGGGATGGACGTGGAATAGACTTTGATTGGCTATGGGGGCGCGGACGAATCCGATTTCTGCTTGACCGGCCAGTATCATTTCTGCTGTATCACGAGATGCTGATTCATGGATGGAATAGCGTATGCTTGGATGGTCGGCCATGAACCGAGCCAGTAGTTCCTGGATGAAGACGTCACTATTCGTTGGGGGCAGTGCCAAGGATAATGTGCCCATAGATCCGGCCAGGCAGTTGTCTATTTCTTCCTGTGCTTCATCGGCGAGGGCTACGATTGCTTTTGCTTTTTTATAGAAGATCTTGCCAGGTTCGGTCAGCGTAACATTGCGGGGGCCGCGAAACAACAGTTCCGTACCACAGGCCGTTTCCATGCGCTTGAGCTGGGCCGATAATGCTGGTTGAGCTAAATATAGTTTATGGGCAGCCGCCAGGATACTTCCTTCTTCGACGATAGTGATGAAATGGCGATAATAGTCGATTGTCATACCGTTTTATACTCCTTTTTGATATATTAAGTACGCTTATTTGATAATATTATTATATCTCTTTGTCTGCTATGATACAACTAGACAAAGGGGGAATTGATGATGGATGGTGTCATTCACGGATTTGAAGGGATATTTGAAATTATATTTATGATTGCTATTGGCTACATTTTGGCAAAAAAACGATGGTTTACGGCCGACAGCAGCATGTTATTTACAAAGGTGGTCATGAATGTTTCATTGCCATTGTATATGATATATAGTCTGGAGCACAATTTTACCCACGAATCATTGATGCACATTGCGCCGGATTTGTTGTTGCCATTCAGCTCTATATTGCTGGCGTATTGTGTCAGTCAGGTCATGGTGCGATTGTTTCGCGTTCGTCCCGGCCGGCGGGGCATATTCATTACGGCGACGTTTGGCGCCAGCACTATTTTTGTCGGCCTTCCGGTCAATCTGGCTTTATTTGGCGATGCCAGCGTGCCGTCGTCTATGATTTATTACATGGCGAATACGACCACATTCTGGACTTTGGGTGTATATCACATCATGAATGATAGCGCGGATAGGAACGTGAAAGTACCTTTTATTTCCATGGCAACTTTTCATAAAGTATTTTCTCCGCCATTGATGGGCTTTATCATCGGCTTGATTCTATTGTTGCTCAATGTGCCCATGCCGGAATTTGTGCTCACATCATTTCATTATGTCGGTGCCATGACCACTCCGCTGGCTTTGTTTGTCATCGGCATAGAAATCAATTCGGCTGCCGCGTCTTCGCTATATTTAGATAAAGATATCATGGGAGCCATAATCGGCAGGTTTATTATCAGTCCTCTATGTGTGTTGGCATTATTGCCTATCATTCCTGTATCAGCCATGTCCATGAAGGTATTCCTGGTACAATCCGGTATGCCGGCCATGACAAACATGACATTGATAGCTAAGACTGCCGGAGCTGATGTAGCCTATTCCACGGCACTTTGTTTCCTTACAGTCATCCTTGGTATGGTATTCATTCCGGTATGTATGCTGATTCTTTGATTAAATTCAATAAAAGGATATTTTTTCAATAAAGTTGTATGGATTGTTCGTAAATTATAGATTTTCAGGTTTTGCATTGTATATTGACTTGAATCTGCTTCAATGTGATATAATTGGAATCACAACTATACGCAAAGAAGATGATTTTATGGCAAATTCCCGCAATATCGATATGCTCCATGGCACATTATGGGATAAAATATTAATCGTGGCGTTACCACTAGCTTTGACGGGTATTTTGCAGCAATTGTTCAATGCCGCTGATATTGCTATGATTGGTCAATTCGTCGGTAAAGATGCTATGGCCGCTGTTGGCAGCAACAGCCCTATCATCTCGACGATGCTCAGCTTGTTTATCGGGATTTCTTTGGGCGTCAATGTCGTCATAGCCGGCTTCATTGGAAAACATAATGAAAAGGGCGTCCATATGGCTGTACATACTTCACTGGTAGTGGCACTCTTTTCAGGAATCATGATGACCGCTATTGGCGAAATGGCTGTGCGGCCGCTCCTGCATATGCTGCAGGTACCGGCAGATATTTTTGAAATGGCTGTGACGTATTTGCGGGCGTTCTTCCTGGGCATACCGGCTTTTTTTGTGTACAATTTCGAAGCATCCATTTTCCGCAGCTTGGGAGATACGCGGACACCACTCATAGGACTTGTCATTGCCGGTGTTGCCAAGGTCATATTGAATCTTATCTTTCTGCTTATATTGGATATGTCTGTATTGGGAGTCGGTATTGCAACAGCCATATCTCCTTGTATTAGTTCAGTCTTATTGTTTTACATCTTGCGACATTCCCATAGCGTCATACGCATCCGTACTGATGAGTTCCGCATTAATTGGGCCGTATTGAAACGCATTTTACGGATTGGTGTGCCTGCAGGAATCCAAGGCATGGTATTTTCCCTGTCCAATTTGGTCATCCAGTCGGCTATCAACAGTCTGGGGGCTGCAGTCATGGCGGCGTCGGCGGCGGCATTCAACATTGAAATCCTGGCGTATTTTGTCATGAATGCTTTCGGCCAGGTCACGTCTACCTTTATCGGACAGAATTATGGTGCCCGCAATCTGGATCGATGCAAACAAATCGCCCGGATTTGTATGTTTCAATCGATTAGTGTAAACGTCATCCTCTCGGGCCTCATCATATATTTTTGCGAGCCGTTGCTCCGTATCTTCAACAGCGATGCAGAAGTCATTGCCTATGGCAGTATTCGCGTTATTTATATTATTGCACCGGGTTTTCTCAATACTATCTTGGAAATCCTGTCGGGAATCATGCGCGGTTATGGCAATTCCCTCATACCAGCCATCGTGGCCCTTCTCGGCATCTGCGGAGCGCGTATTATCTATGTCTATACGATTTTTATGATGGATCCGACCATGGAAACGCTCATGAAGGTATTCCCCTTGAGCTGGTTCATCACCGATGTGGTATTAGCCGTGGCGTATTTTAAATTTGTAAATTATATTGCAAAACATAATTGATATATGTTGCAGACTCTGCTCGTCTGAAGCCCTCTGACAGGAGACATGATGCTGGCCGGGACAGAGGAGTGGCAGTCCCTGCTGCCATAAAGGAGATATCATGAATATACAAATCTTTGGTACGAAAAAATGCTTTGATACAAAAAAGGCGCAGCGCTATTTCAAGGAACGGGGCGTTTCCTTCCAGTTCATCGATTTGAAGGAAAAAGGACTCAGTCTCGGTGAATTCAATAGTGTAAAGCAGGCCGTCGGAGGCGTAGATATAATGCTCGACAGCAAATGTAAAGACCAGGATGCGTTGGCATTGGTCCGCTATATTACTGATGATGAAAAGATGAAGACCATCTTAGAACATCAACAAGTATTGCGGACGCCTATCGTACGCAATGGCAAGAAAGCAACTATTGGCTATTGTCCCGATGTTTGGAAAAGCTGGGAATAGGAACAAACTATTTCCGGATGATGGCGATGATTGACGAATCCTTTTACATATGGTGAAGGACATGCTAAGAATTGGTATATTTATTTTAGGCGGCGTCGTGAAAACAGGTAGATGGTCATCGACCTATCTGCCTGTTTTATGTTACGTGTATACAAATTTATGGATGTGTTTTTGGTATACATGATATATAATAATAATAGATGTGAAATTCAAATTTAACAAAGGATGTGTAATATGCAAGTGCGAAAAAGAAATTCTAAGAAATGGATAGTCGGACTAGCTGTATTGGCAACTTTTCTGTTCATCAGCGGCCCTGATAGTTCCTATGCAGTGAAACCCATAAGTAACCCTTGTGGTGTGACGAAGACAGATTTCACGGGGATGTCGACAGTATCCCAGGTCATGAAAACTCCGGCTTTCAAGGATTTTGGCCGTCTGCTTTTCCCTGTAGGGCGTCCCATACCTGATGACATGACTTTGTCCAATATCAGCAGTCCTGTCGTGTATGTAGGATATACGAATGTCAAGACGAAGAATACTGTGGAAATCGCAAATTATTTGAAACGACAGGCTGAACAGGGAAAAAAGATTTTTTATCCTATCTATTCAGAGCAGGAACGGAAAGAAGATGCTGCTAAGGCTGATACGGGATTATTTTACTTCCGCGGTCGTCCTGGAGAAAAATATGCCATTCTATCGGCTGGCGGGGGATTCCTGTACGTAGCTGCCATGCAGGATAGTTTTCCCCAGGCACTGGAGCTGAGCAAACAGGGATATAATGCCTTTGCTCTCATTTACCGGCCGGATCATCCTTATGAGGATTTGGCCAGGGCTATGGCTTACGTCCACGACCATGCCGATGAACTACATGTCGATAGCAAAAATTATTCTCTTTGGGGAGGATCGGCAGGCGGCCGCATGACGGCTATGTTGGGGAAATGGGACAATGTCGTATCTTATACGGGACGGACAGATATAGATCAAGCGGCGGCAGTCATCCTCCAGTATACGGACTATGATGCCGTATCGGCCGATGATCCGCCGACATATATTTGTGTTGGTTCCGATGACACCATCGTTGATTGGCATATCATGAAACAGCGGTCGAGACAACTGGAAGCCAAGGGCATTCCCGTAGATTTTTACGTCTATCCGGGACTGCAGCACGGTTTCGGTCTGGGAACAGGTACGGTGGCCGAAGGCTGGGTCACGGACGCCATAGCTTTCTGGGAAGCACAAAGCAGGTGTGCGATAGCGAGGAGAAGGTAATGGTAGAGCCTGCCAGCCCCCCTTCGCCCAAGAAATAGCCGCAGAAGTTGCCCATGTAAAAAGCAATAACGAATGGAGGCGAGAATTCATGACTCTGGAAATGGAATTAAAGATGCGCGAACTAAAAGGGCGCGAAGAAGGCCGTGAAGAAGGCCGTGAAGAAGGAATCGAAAAAGGCAGGCTCGCTACTGCATTAGAGATGCTGAAAAATAAACTGGATATTAATTTGATTGCCCAGTGTACCTATCTTTCGATTGAAGATATTCAGGAATTAGCAAAGAAGAATAAGCTGATTTAGTAGGCAAAGATAGCAGGTAAAAGTATCGGAAAGAATTATAGCCATGAAAAGTTGTGAGAAAATAACTTTTCATGGCTATTTTTGTGATGGGGAATCGTGCGATGGGGTGGGTCCGGACATTGGTTTTCATACGGAGAGCCGGAGGGATTCTTGGCGCCATTTGGCCGAAACTGGATGATACATGGGGGCATGAATGTGGTATAATGGACCTGTAAAGATGCATCGATAAATGCATCAAGCCGTCCAGAGAGGAATGACAATATGATAGATGGGGGAAAACGGGTAGGCAAATGGGATGCGTTTCGGGCGTGGTGTCTCAACCATCGCCGATTGGTTGGTAAAGTACTGGTCCTGATAGCACTTGGGGGAATTGTCTTTTATGGCATTTGTGTGTTCCTGAGCTATAAGGCGGCTGATATTTTTAACATCGTCGTTGCCGAACGGCAACTGTTTCCAGGCAGTGTTACTGTCGAACGGCTCAACGCGACGCCAATGGGAGAGGTGTCCTTTGAAGGTCTCGTGTGGAAGGACGATAAGGGCGATACTTTGGCGGATATTCCTGAAGGGTCGTTTAAGGTACGGCTTTGGGATGTAGTGGCGCAGCGCATCGGCACGACGACGCTTACAGATCTTACTGTTGAAAAAGGGTATGTTCATCTAGTGCTCAATGACAAGATGGAATTGCAAAACATCAAGGGATTAAAGTCCGATTCGTCGGATCAAGATAAAAAGAAGGATGGAAAAAAGAACAAACGTTTCCAAATTACGGGGATCCATGGGAACCGAAAGTTCATTTGTAAAATTCATTTCCTTGACGGAAAAATCGAGGCAGAATCGCCGGATCGGCATTTTGTAATCGACCATGTGAATCTGGAATCGGATATCAACACGGGCAGTCTGACGAAGATAGATTTGACGGCAGGCCATTTTTCGGGAACTATTGAGGCTGAATATCTGGGCCTGGGCGGAACGATAGATTTTGCCAAAGATATTCCTAGCTATAACTTGCAGCTGACGATTAAGGAATGTAATCCAAAATCCCTCGGTGTAGGTGTCGATATCGACGATAAGGCATCGGTACGTGCTTCTATCAGCGGTGATTTGCCGAGTCCGGTCATTGAAGGTACATTGGAAATGGACAAATTAGATATTACGGCGTTGAATTTTACGAAAGTAAGAGGAAAAATTCCACTACGAAGATGGTACGCTGGAAGCCAGCAAGGTCACGGCAGCTGTCTATGGCGGTACCATGGAAGCGTCGGGCAATTTTAATTTGGATAAGAAGACGTATCATGCCGATATTAAGGGAGAAAAGCTCAAGGGAAGCATAGCGGCCCATGATCTGTTTCTTCGTTGTGCCGTCGATTTAGAACTCCATATGGGAGAAGACCGGCTAAACGGGACGAAAGAAATATACGGTAGGTTCTATTCCGGCCCGGGACGTTATCATATTCTGCCGTTCAATAAGATTTCAGGCAGCTTCGAGCAAGAGGGCAAAACACTAAATTTTAAAGATGTAGTCATATCAATGGCTATGGGTGACGTGACGACAGATGCATTCAGTATCGTCAATGGCAAAGTACATCTGGGACCGATATACGTGGAAGAAAATGGGGCGCGGACACCACTATTACGATGATAAGAATGCATACATGATATGTTTATTTTTTTAATCATAATGCAATTGACATGTTATAATTTTAGGTGTAATATTGTATCAAGATTTTCATATGGATAAGCAAAGGCGCTTTAGCATCGTAGAGATGCAAAGCGCCTTTTTTTATCGAATATAAAAGGGGGAAGACATGATGATTACGCTTACTGAAGTAAACAAATCGTTTGGGGAGAATCATGTTTTAAAGGATGTGAGCCTCCATGTCCGTTCTGGGGAAAAAGTTGTCGTCCTGGGGCCCAGCGGCTCTGGAAAAAGTACTATGATCCGCTGTATCAATATGCTGGGCAAACCAGATAGCGGGCGAGTCATCGTCGATGGTGAAGATTTGACGAAGCCTCATGCACAATTGAAGAAAATTCGTTCGGAAGCGGCCATGGTGTTCCAGCAGTTCAATCTGTATCCCCATATGACCGTATTGGAAAATTTGTCCATCGCGCCGGTCATGGTCCAAAGGGTGAAAAAGACGGATGCAGAAAAGTCGGGCATGGAATTTCTCGAACGAGTAGGTTTGGCAGATAAAGCCAAATCCTATCCTGGTCAGCTGTCAGGGGGACAGCAGCAGCGGGTGGCCATTGCCAGAGCGTTGAATATGCATCCGAAAATCATGTTGTTTGACGAACCAACTTCAGCTTTGGATCCAGAAATGATTCAGGAAGTGCTGGATGTCATGATTGAATTGGCTCATACGGGTATCACTATGGTCTGTGTGACTCATGAAATGGGCTTTGCCCGCGAAGTAGCCGATCGAATTATATTCATGGCTGATGGCAAGGTATTGGAAACGGGAACGCCGGACCATTTCTTTGCCCATCCGGAAAATGACCGGGCAAAACAATTCTTGAGCAAAATCATTCATTGATTTGTAAATCATACGAGGGGGATACGAGTATGAAGATTACAGGAAAAAAGATGGGGTTAGTAATCATGGCGTCATTGATCGCTGCTACGGCAGTCTTGGCAGGGTGTGGTTCTACAGAAAAGAAGGATGCCAAACCGGCCGCTAAAGGGGACAGTGCCAGTTTGCAAAAAATCAAGGACCGCGGCGTACTTAAAGTGGGCTGTAAAGTGGACGTGCCGCTCTTTGGCTACAAAAATCCGCAGACTGGTAATATCGAAGGATTTGAAATCGATTTAGCCAAGGCTGTAGCCAAAAAATTATTGGGCGATGAAAATAAAATTGAGTTTACAGCTGTCACGGCGAAAACTCGTGGGCCTTTGATTGACAGCGGTGAATTGGATATGATTGCCGCTACATATACAATCAATGAAGAACGGAAACGGCAGTATAATTTCACAGATCCGTATTATACGGACCCCGTAGGGCTGCTGGTAAAAAAAGCAGACTCTATATCCTCGTTGAAAGATTTGAAGGATAAGACAATTGCTGTACCACAGGGGGCTACGACACGTAAAGCCGTCGATGCCGCGGCTAAGAAGGATGGCATTTCTGTCAAATTTGCTGAATTCCCAACTTATACGGAATGCAAGGCGGCGCTCATGTCCGGTCGTGCCGATGCTTATGCTATGGATCAGTCTAACCTGCATGGCTATGTCGATGATCAGACGGTCATCCTGCCTGATAGTTTCGCACCACAGGAATATGGTATCGCGACGAAAAAAGATAATAAGGACCTGGCAGAATTTGTTAATCAGGTACTAAAAGATATGAAGGCTTCCGGCGAGCTGGATCAATTAATGGCGAAATGGAAACTTAAAGGCTAATGGCCGAAATTTTTGCTGATTACAAGTGGATGGCGCTCTTCGACGATCGCGATATCTTTATTGACGGGGTCATTACGACGCTGGAAGTGGCTGTATTTGCGCTGATTTTGTCGCTCGTTTTGGGTATCATTTTTGGGATAGCCGGAGTATTTCCCAATAAATGGGTACGTGCTGTAGATCGTGCCTATGTCGAATTTTTTCAGAACACACCCCTTGTTATCCAGGCTATCTTCTTATACCATGCCTTGCCTCATCTGCATATTATGCTGCCGGTCATCCTGATTGGCATCCTGGGGGTAGGTATTTATTCGGGAGCGTATATGTCAGAAATCTTTCGTTCCGGAATTAATGCAGTACCTAAAGGACAGCTGGAATCAGGGATGTCACAGGGCTTCAGTTATTGGCGGACCATGTGGTTCATCATCCTGCCACAGGCAAAACGGACTATCTTGCCAGCTTTAGGCAATCAAAGCATCGGCATCATCAAAAATACGTCTGTCCTGGCTATGATTGCTGGTGGCGATTTGATGTACACAGCGGATTCCTGGGCAGGGGCCAACATGTATTATGGACCGGCCTATCTTCTTACGGGCCTCGTCTATTGGATTATATGCTTTCCTCTTACAAAATACGTACAGCGTTTGGAAAAGAAAGCGGAGGTGGGCAGCCTATGATTTCAGAAATATTTTTACCAGCCAATATAGGATTCCTTTTGGAAGGTTTCAAAGTCACGCTGGAAATCGGTATCGTTTCCATCATTTGCAGCGTCATTATGGGGACTATCCTCGGTGTTGCACGTTATCTGGATATCCCAGTCGTGGCTAATCTCAGTGCTCTGTATATCGATATCATGAGAAATCTGCCTTGTCTTCTCGTTGTGTTGGTCGTGCGCTTCATGACGCCGCTGCCGCCGGTCGTATCAGGTATTGCGGCCATGTCCGTATTTACGGCGGCGACTATGGCAGAAGTCGTCCGCGGCGGCCTCAATGCCATTCCTAAGGGGCAGTTCGAAGCTGCTTATTCTCAAGGCATGAGCAGGATTCAGGTACTTCGATTCATCGTATTGCCTCAGGCATTTCGCAACATCATCCCACCTATGATGTCAGAATTTACGACGATCATCAAGGATTCTTCCTTTGTCTGGGCTGTCGGGACGGAAGAATTGACGGGCCGGGGGATGATACTGATTGGCAAATATAGCGCAACAGGGCAGTTGTTTACCATCTTTGCCTGTGTGGCCCTGATTTATTTTGTTTTGAATTATTCATTATCTTCATTTGCTCGTTATAAATACAAGAAAATGCGGGCCTATATATCTACCAATTAATTTCATACTAAACAGCAAAGGCGCTTATGTTTTGGGGGAAACATAGGCGCCTTTAAAAATTTATTTTTTTGAGAAAAGGGTATGCTACCGATCTCACACCATTTCTGGATTTTAAAGAAGTACCATACGGGGGGATGACATCATGAAAAAATTTAACAAAGCAGTAGCAGCAATTCTAACAGGGATTTCTTTGTTTGGTCTAATCGTAAGCGGCTGTGGGGGCAGTGGTGATACGAGTGCTAAGAAGTCAGACGGTGCAAGCAAACAGATTGCCGGTGTACAGCGTATCAAAGACAGGGGTGTCGTCAAGGTCGGTATCGGTGATACAATCAAGGGATTTGGTTATAAAGAAGCCGATGGCACTATTACCGGTATCGATGCCGATGTGGCTCACGCCATAGCAAAAGATATCCTGGGGGATCCCAATAAAGTGGAATTCACGACAGTCGTTGCTAAGGCACGGGGACCTATCCTCGACAGTGATCAGGTAGATTTTGTCATTGCTACATATACGGTCAATGAAGAACGTAAGAAATCCTGGGATTTTTCTGATATATATTATCAAGATCCAGTTGGTTTCCTAGTCATGAAATCCAGCGGTTTTACATCGGCCAAGGATTTAGATGGCAAGACCATTGCTGTACAACAGGGGACGACGAGCCGGCAGGGCTGTGATGCTTGGGCGAAGAAAGCCGGCGTCAAATTGAAATATACAGAATTCCCAACGGATCCGGAAGCATTGTCAGCTATGACCTCCGGTCGAGCTGCGGCTTACAGTGTCGATTCTTCCATATTGAACAGTCATAAGACTGATGATATGATCATTCTGCCAGAAAAATTTGCGCCTCAAGATTATGGCATCGCCGTCCGCAAAGATAACAATGAATTATTGAAAGAAATCAACAAAGTCATCAAAAATTTGAAAGACTCTGGTGAATTGGAAGGGATAATCCAAAAATACGGACTCGTCGATTTCCACGGTGAAGCATCGGATTAATTGACATAAAAAATAAATAATTGACTGTTGTAATTCAGACACGAAATGAGCAGACATTCCACAAGGGATGTCTGCTTTTTTTAGGTAAATTTGCTTTATCGGACCTATCTTAGAGTGTTTTATAAGCAATCATTTCATTTTTTTTACGGGAAAATTGTATGTAGTTCAAAAAAATGGATGTGTAGGTACATGGTTTACAACAAAATGTAATTTAAAATTAATAGTCCCTATAAATAAATACTATTAAATTTGTCATTTTGTAACTATAATATAAATAAGTTAGAAGAAATGCTCATATATTAAAAAGTAATATTAAATATTTTTTTCTTTTAATTAAAAATATTCATATGTCGCTATTGCGACATACGTTAATAGTCATAATTTGTTAATATATAATCAGCTTCAAAAAAAATTAAAAATGTATGGTAGATGGGATAATGGATATTTCGTTTTTGACTTTTTTATTAAGTGTTTATTATGTACCTTTGCGCAGCGTGACTATTAGCCCATATTATATTGCTACTGATAGTTAAAATGAGTGTAATTGGGGGATGTGTATGTCGATATACAATGATGCAATTAAAATGAATCAGTTGGATAGTGTGTCTTTGTTTAAAGGTATTAGTCCGAAAAATCGGGAAGAATTACTGCAATGTTTGCACAGTTATACAAAATATTATAAGAAAGGAGCGTTTTTATTTTTTTTAGATGAGGAAATAGATGTTATTGGCATCATATTATCTGGGACAGCGGATATCGTATATGAAAATATGTGGGGAGACAAATATATTCTGGGGTCTTTGGGCAAAGGCGACATGTTTGGCGAGGATGTTGCCTTTGGAGCAGAATGTGAAGCGAGGGTTGCTGTCCAGGCTAAGGATCCGACTGTTGCACTTTACATTTCATCTAATCTGTTGCTTGAAGTCTGTAAAAAAAATTGCTCAATTCATTATAATTTGATGAGCAATTTGCTGTTATCATTGGCGAATAAGAACAGACAGTTAATCTTGAAGCTGCGCGTATTGTCTGAAAAAACACTTCGCAAGAAATTTATGTCATATTTATTATGCCTAGCTGAAATAGAAGGGAAAAATACTGTTATTGTTCCCTTCACTCATACAGCGTTGGCCCATTATCTTTGTACAAACCGTACAGCCCTATTGCGGATAATCAATACCTTAAAACAAGAAGGAATCATTGATTTTCAACGCAATGAATTCACGATACTTCATTCAGAATTAATAGAGTAAGTATTTCAAAAAGGTGGAGGACGTTATGCGGGGATGTATAATGTATGGCTATATCCGTGTGTCCAGTAAGGACCAGAACACAGCACGTCAAGAAGATGCATTAAACGAATTTGGCGTTGATGCAGTGAATCTGTTTATTGATAAACAGAGTGGCAAAGATTTTGAACGCAAACAGTACCGGAAGTTGCTGAAGCGATTGCGGCGGGGCGACTGCATCGTTATCGCTTCTTTAGATCGGTTGGGCCGGAATTACAAAGAAATATTAGAACAATGGCGCATCATCACTAAAGTGAAGGAGTGTCATATCGTCGTCCTGGATATGCCGCTGCTCAATACGCAGCAGGCAGAAGATGATTTGATGAAGACGTTTTTGTCTGATTTAGTTCTTCAGGTCCTCAGCTATGTAGCAGAACTAGAAAGGCGCCATATCCGACGGCGACAAGCTGAGGGCATTGCCGCAGCAAAGGCGCGGGGCGTCAAATTTGGCAGGGCCCATAAACCATTGCCAGAAAATTTCTTTGAGGTCATACGATTATGGAAGAATAAAGATATCACAGGCAGAGAAGCAGCCAGGCAGATGGATGTGAGCAGCTCATGGCTGTACAGAAAAATGCACAATCCAGAATTATCGGAAACATAGTCGATTTATTTAGTCCAGAAAGTGGTGATAGACTATGGGATTTTATATTTTATGTATTGGAGGTGATGGTTTAAATATTTATAGTTGACAATTTGTGTAATCTCGTGTATAAATTATTGACGATTCAAGTGAATCGCTGAATAATTTTACAAAGGGGGTACACGAATGTCTGGAATCCAATATGGATATATCCGCGTATCCAGTAAAGATCAAAACACGAACCGTCAGTGGGATGAATTACTGAAATTCGGTATACCAGCAAAGCATATATTTGTTGATAAACAGAGCGGCAAGGATTTTAACCGCCCCAATTATAAAAAGCTGATACGTTTGTTGCATCCCAATGACTGCATCGTCATCACTTCGTTGGACCGGTTGGGAAGAAATTATACTGATGTACAGGAACAATGGAGGAATATTACCAAAGTAAAAGGAGCCGACGTTATCGTTTTAGACATGCCCTTGTTAAATACAAGGCAGCATCGGCACACCCTCTTGGGAAAATTCCTATCCGATATGGTCCTGCAGCTGCTCAGTTATGTAGCAGAAACGGAGCGCAATAACATCAGGAAGCGTCAAGCTGAAGGCATCGCTGCGGCAAAAGCCAGGGGCGTACAGTTTGGCAGGAAAAGCCGACCTTTGCCGGATGATTTCTATCTCGTCGTCGGCCAATGGCAGCGTGGACAAATCACGGCCCGTGAAGCAGCCAAGAGGCTCCATGTGAGTTGTTCCTGGTTGTACCGTAAAATCAATGCATTAAATATCTAAAAAGTGAATATATATAAAAAGTGACTCTTAATGTACACATTAAGAGTCACTTTTTTTGTTTGGAACTAATATATGCGCTATATCCAGGAATCCAGATTTCATCACAAAGAAGACAAATTATATTTGGTTTTATATTAGCCCTATTTTATACAAATGTCAAGAATTAATCATTTTTTTAGAGTGTACTTTGTGAAGCACCTTTACTTTTTTTGAAAATACGTAATATTCGCATAGACAGGGGTGGCAATGATGATAAACGTTGAAATTCAGTGGGCTGTTCAAATTATCTTACTACTATCCATAAAAAAAGAGGCCATGACACTAAAAGAATTATCTCTAGGTATATACATTCCTGAGCGGATGTTGAACGTTATTGTTTATCAACTGTACAAGGCGGGTATACTCAAAATCTTACAGTCTAAAGGGACTCGATACCAGCTTCGAGAAGACGCAGCGCATATCACGATGAACGATATCTTATGTGCCGTGAATGATATGGAAGGATAAAAAGAAAGGGGGATTGCCTGAAACGGATTTAATTGCCAATACTCATACTTAATTTTTTAACCGATATAAGTTTAGTGTATTGGCGTTACTTCTTGATTTATATCGGCGTCAAGTGTTTGTGCAGAGAGCAGGATTACAACCTAGACTGTCTTGAAGAACTTGCAAACAGGTAGTGGCGGTATTACCTACATAATGGATAAGCGTATGTTCACGCAGGTAACAGCAAGCATGGGTGGCAGTCAGGTCATCGCATGGGAGGGTCCATATGAAAGAGAAAAATATCTCTAAAGCAAGATTGTCGTGTTTGATATTCGTCGGGTTATTTTCGATTGGTGGTACCGGATTGGCTCAGACTGGCGTTTATGCAGGGGTGGGAACTACAACGGCTGTACCCGTTGGCGTAAACATACTCGCTATTAATTCTGATGATTCCAAATCAGGATTATATGCTGCCAGTAGCGGCACCGCGGCGGGGAGTGTCACATCAGACCATGGCTTGACTATCAAGAATAGCTTTAACCACGACACGAGCATAGCGCGAAACAACTATGGTACCGCTTTGTATGCTTATGATGTTGACAACAGTGCACCGGCGACTATTGCAGTTAACGGCGATGTAGCATATTTGGCTGACACCAATGCCTATGCGGACGTTACAGCGAGAGGTGCCAACAGTTCGATTACGGTAAACGGCAAATTGACGGGCAGTACTAACAGCCGTTTGAGTGCGATTTATGCTACGGGAGGCGGCAAAATTTCGGCGTCTTCGGCAGAAATAACGACGAATAGCACTACCCCAATATATGGTAATACGTGGACTAACCAAACCCAAGGCGTCATTGTCGATAAAGGCAGCCAGGTGACTATTACTGGCAATTTAAATCTCATCAATAACGGGATGACCAACAATCGAGGAATCTATGCCGGTGCCGGCAGTACGATTCATCTGGGTTCCTATACAGCTGATGTCAATCGAGAAGGTATTTATGCCAGAAACCGTAGTATCGTCAGTTTTTCATCTGGCACTACTAGCCAGATTATTATCGATGGTGCGGCCGTAGTGAAGGCCAGAGATGGTTTTGCTGTCAGTGCTGATGATACCAGTACGATTAAAATGGGCAGCGTTGATGTTACGCAAACGGAAAAGAGTAACGGTAGTAATAAATATAGTGCTATATCAGCTACGGGTTCGGGAGCTCAAATAGATGTTACAGGTTTGGCCAAGGTAAACATTTCGAATAGCTGGGGGAGTGCTTTGTATGCCAGTACCGGTGGTGTGATTAACGCCGGCTCGACAGATATTACAGTAGGTGCAAAAAGCTTCAATGGTATTTATGCCACAAAGGGGACCAGTAGTGGCACGGTGTATCGGGGGCAGATAAACATTACCGGGAACGCCAAGGTGGTAACCGAGAGTGATTGGTCCGGCATTATGGCTGATAGTGCTACCGTTACGGCTGGCTCGGCCGATATCACCAGTAATGGGATAGACGGCACAGGGATACATGCCATGGATAGCGAGGGCAAGGTGGATATAGCCGGCCTGGCCAAAGTGACCATGACCAAGGACGACGGTGTAGGCGTTTTTGCCGAATATGATGGCGTCGTCAATCTTGGGTCTGCTGATATTACTACAGCGGGTATATATGGTGACGGCATTATTGCCAGCAGTGATACCTACAATGGCGTCCGATATATAGGGACCGTTAATGTTTCAGGTGATACCAAGGTCACAACCAGTGGTGAAAAAGCCCATGGTATATACACGAACGGCGGCGATATTTCCCTTAAGGATGCAGTGGTTACGACCAACGGTACGGATGCCCGTGGTATAAGCATTTCCAGTAAAGGTAAGCTGGTGGGCAGCAATATGCAAATAACTACTTCGGGTAATGGTGGTATAGGAGCCTATCTGGTGGATGGAGCAGCACAAGGAGCGACGCTGTCACTTGATAGTTTGGATATAAAAACTTCAGGTGGTATAGGAAATCCTGTTTCCAGTAGTATATCGGGGAATGCTGCTTACGGTATTTTAGCATCTGGTAATAATGTGCAAGTCGATATTGCTGACAGGCTGGCGATTGCTACGAATGGCGATAATGCCAGTGCTCTGGCAGTGAAAGGCACAAGTGTAATTAATGTTGGCAGTGTGGGCATCATTACCAATGGTGCTGCGGCCCATGGAATCCGCAACGAAGATGGCGGAACCGTGACTATTGCTAATGGTGGCACTATTATGGCCAATGGTGCAGACAGCTATGGCATCAATACGTTAGGGGTGGACCCGGCGGCAATTTCCACAGTGAATTTGACCGGAGTAACCACATCAGCACCTAGCAGCAATATCGCTGTTTATGGAAATGGCAATGGCTTGGTGAATGGTATGGGTATCACCCTGAATGGGGATATTGTGGAGGATCAGGATAATGGTACCGACGGGACTTTAAATGTCAATTTGCAAAGTGCATCCACATTAAACGGTGCTGCTCACCTCAAAGCACCTTCATCATCATTGAATCTGAGCATGAAAGAAAATTCCGTCTGGAACATGACCGGTGATAGTGACTTGACCGGCTTGGAAAATAAAAATTCTTTGATTGATATGCATAGTGCGAATCCCGGCTATAGTCATCTCGTTACGACGAATTATGCAGGTACGGGCGGTGCCTTCAGAATGGATACGGATTTAGCCAGTGAAACGGCAGGCGATAAAGTGACGATTACCTCGGCATCACCGGGAACGACTAATGTACAGGTCTATGATGCCAGCCTTACGAATGGCAAAGAGGTAACGGGCGTTAAAAACCTTTTGCTCATTACAGACAGCAGCAGGACGGCAAACTTTGTGGGTCAGTCCCTTAATACGGGGGGGCTGTGGGATGTCACGCCGGAGCTAAAGAAAGGTACGGAAGCATTGGATGCTAATGGTCTGGCCGTCGGCACAGATGACCAATGGTATCTGACGAAGGTAGCTAAAAAAGCGAACCCCGATACAAAGGTATTGCTCTGGGATGGCTTTAATTCCTATACGTCCTGGCGGTGGCGCAATACCGATGACACGTTACGGCAGAGGCTTGGTGATTTACGCCTGAATAGTAACACGAAGGATGCTGATGGCGTGTGGGCACGCTACCGGTATGGTCGTTACAACGGCAGTGGCTTAGATGGCAGTTATGGTCTGTTCCAGGTTGGTTATGACAAATTTGTACACGAAGGAAATGTTATCGGCGTAGCTTATGAGACCGGCGCCGGTAGGAGCAGCTACGATAATGGCTACACGAAGGAAACCATTCATGACTTCAGCCTTTACGGTACGTGGTATGGCAAAAATGGCAGCTATACCGATGTGCTTGGCAGCTACGGCACTATTTCTAATAATACCGAAAGCTACGGAGAGTATCCCGATGCTGCTGACAGCCATGGCAAAGCTTATAGGCTGAGCATCGAGCATGGTCGGACTATCGATTTGGATCAGCAAGGGACCTTTATAGAACCACAGGCCCAATTGATTTTCGGACGTTTAGGCGGACGTAACTACAGCACAGATCGTCAGACTCAGGTTGATATAGATGCTACTAACAGTGTTATCGGCAGATTAGGCTTTGTCTTGGGACGGAAGACATCGGATAAGAATGATGTTTACTTCAAGGCCTCTATCTTGCACGAATTTGCAGGAAAACAAGATATGGACTTGGCCGCGGCTAATGGTGAAACCATGCATTACAGTCAAGATTATGGCGGAACCTGGTATGTCTTAGGACTGGGCGGCAACTGGGATTTAAGCAAGGTGTGCCATCTCTATGCAGACGTTGAACGCACCTTTGGTGCCGATGTTAATAAGACGGTACAGTTTAATGCAGGCTTGCGCTTGGAATTATAAGACAATTATAATTTTTGCTTTTTTCCTTTTATATGGAGTGTTGTGGGGGACATTTCATATTAGTAATAAATTTTTGTTTTTATATAAAATCAGTGATTAACGATTAATCAGGAGGAATTTTAATGAAACAAAGGTATTTAGGAAAAGCTGTAATATTAGGATTGGCATTGGGCTTTGCAACATATAGCAACATTGGATTAGCGGCTAATTATTCTGCTGGCGGAGCAGTAACAAGTGGTACAAATACTATTGCAATTGGTGTTGATTCAACTACTAGCGCAAGTGACAGAAATTCAATTGCAATGGGTTATCAGGCTACAGCAACTGGAATAGGAGGTACAGCAATAGGTTGGTATGCAAAAGTTACCGGAGGAGATTCTATTGCAATAGGTAGCAGTGCGACAACAACTTCAGGTGTTGCCGTTGCAATAGGTAGCAGTGCAACAGCTGGAAACTGGTCTAATGCAATTGGGCATGCTGCGACAGCAAGTGGCTTTGTTTCCACGGCAATAGGTAATAGCGCAAAAGCAAGTGGGCAGGATTCTAATGCAATAGGCGAGAATGCAACGGCAAGCAGTGACTATGCCAACGCAATAGGCTACAAGGCAACTGCAAGTGGATATCGTTCTAATGCCATAGGTAGTGCTGCAATAGCAAGCAATGACAACGCTGTTGCCTTGGGAAATTATTCAAAGACTACGGTAGCACATACAAATATAACTGAACAACAAGCTGTGTTAGGAGGAACTACTTATAATTATGCCGGATTAGCATCGGATACCAATGGAACTGTCAGTGTCGGACAAGTTGGTAAAGAACGGCAAATTCAAAATATAGCAGCAGGCGATGTGTCAGCAACATCTACAGATGCTATCAATGGCAGCCAGTTATATGCAACTAATACGGCGCTTGTTAATTTGGATGCATTGGCAGTGAAATATGATGATAGTAACCATAAAAACATCACACTGAATAACACGAGAATTGCCAATGTTGCCCCTGGCGATATTTAGCAACATCTGCAGATGCTATCAATGGCAGCCAGCTATATGCAACTAATACGGCGCTTACTAATTTGGATACAGTGGCAGTGAAATATGATGATAGTAACCACAAAGACATCACACTGAATAACACGAAGATTACCAATGTTGCTCCTGGCGACATTTCTGCGACATCTACGGATGCAGTCAATGGCAGTCAGTTATATTCTGTGACGCAAAATATCAATCAAAACATATCAGGCTTATCGCAAGGCTTATCAGACCTAGACAACAGAGTGGATCATGTAGGCGCAGCGGCAGCAGCTTTGGCAGGATTGCATCCGCTCGATTTCAATCCTGATGACAAATGGGATTTTGCAGCTGGCATTGGACACTATAAAGGCACCAGTGCAGGCGCTATTGGCGCTTTTTATCGTCCCAATGAAGACTTGATGTTTAGTATAAGCGGCACGATGGGAGCGGAACAAATGTGGAATGCAGGTTTGTCCGTTAAGTTAGGCCAAGGCAATCATGTGTCGACGTCCCGTACGGCAATGGACAAGGAAATTGTTCAGCTCAAAAAGGAAAATGCCGACATGAAGGCCGACAACAGTACTATGAGACAAGAACTGGAGGAAATTAAAGCTCAAATGGCACAACTCATAAAAGCTAAAGAAGCAAAATAAGATGTTATTTTTGGGAGTCACAGAATTGAATACGTTATTTACAAGATAGACCAGTTAAAGCTAGAAGTAGCTCAGTGAAATTGGAAGATTTTGAGAGATGCTCTTGGAGTGCTGGTCCTTCAGGAGCATCTTATTTTTAGAAATTATTCCATTACCTATAATAAACAATCTGCATATGGTAGATAACCACGTCTGGAATGAGACTTATGCTTCAATTAATTCAGTAAAGAAACGGGGGAATCAGCATGACAATCAAGAGAAAATTAGGAGTTTTATTGATGACAGGGATGTTGTCTATGGGCTGTATGGCAGGTGCCTTGGCCAGCGGTATTGGTGTGGTAGATTTCAATTATTTGGAACAACAGCATCCACAATTCAAACATGCTGTCACGACGTATCAGTCCAGTATCCAGCAATATCGTACGGAATATACACAGAAATCAAAAAAATTGAATGATGCGCAGAAAAAACAGATGATAGCTGATTATAACGACAAATTGAATCAACAGCGCGTGTCTTTGTTCCAACCTATCGATAAAGATGTGCTGAATGCTATCAATAAAGTTCGTGCTGCTAAAGGATTGGATTATGTAGCAGCCAAAGGATACGTTTTGAGCAGTGCTACACAAATTGTAGATGTTACCAGTGAAGTAGCAAAAAAGGTAACAAATCATTAGCAATTATTAATACAAGGAGGAATGTAGTATGAAGAAAAACAGTGGTTTAGCGAAAAAGGTAGTAATGGCAACCCTTATGGTTGCAGCAGTGGGAGGAATGTCCCTGCCTGTGCCTGTACATGCATTTGTTAACGGTGCAGAATTCGGTACTGATTCCGTTGCAATCGGGACGGGAACTATCGGCGGTGGCGATTATTCGATTGCCATGGGCAGTGATGTGTTTGCTGCTGGGTACTCATCTATTGCTATTGGTACGAGGACGAGGGCTCCTTATGGAGATAATATCACTCGAGCAAATGGGGATTTTTCTATCGCTTTGGGTACAGCGAGCGAAGCTCTTGCCGAGCATGCGACAGCTATGGGCCAATCGTCCTATGTAGATGAAAATGCTGTGGGTGGCACGGCTATAGGCACTGGGACGAGTGTTTTTGCAGAAAATGCTACAGCCGTTGGTATGTGGGCTACGGCGACTGGAAAAAATGGTGTTGCATCTGGCGCTTTTGCACAAGCACTGGGTGAAGGATCGGCTGCACTTGGCCATTTTGCTGTGGCAAGTGAAGCAAATAGTGTTGCATTAGGTGCAGGTTCAGTGACGACGGCTGCGAGCACGACCAATACGCAGAGTGCGACTATTGGCGGACGGACTTATACATTTGGCGGAGCTGCAGCTACAGGCGTAGTCAGTGTTGGCGGCGTAGGCAGCGACGAACTGGGTAATACTGTGACCAATTACAGACAAATCCAAAACGTTGCCAATGGTTCCGTGACCGAAACGAGTACAGATGCTGTCAATGGCAGCCAGTTGTATGCAGTTGCTCAGGAAACAGTTAACAATAATAATGCAATAAATTCTATTGGAAATACGGTCACTCAGCTTGGAAATGACATTCATGAATTAGATAACCGTATGGATAAAGTTGGTGCCGGTGCAGCCGCATTGGCAGCACTTCATCCGCTTGATTTCAATCCTACTGAAAAATGGGATTTCGCCGCAGGTTATGGTCATTACAGCGGTGCCGGAGCTGTTGCTGTCGGTGCATATTACCGTCCTAATGAAGATACCATGTTCAGCGTGGGCACCGCCTTGGGAAATGGAGAAAATATGTGGAATGCCGGCCTTTCCGTGAAAATCGGTCAGGGAAATAACATGTCTACGTCGCGTACCGTCATGGCTAGGGAAATTCAAGATTTGAAATTGAAGAATCAGAGAGTCATGGATCAAAATGCGACCGTCATTGCGCAGAACCAGCAGCTTAGAGACGAATTAGAGGCTGTCAAAGCACAGGTAGCTGCTATGGCAAGGAAATAATAAGAACAATCATAACATGAATCAGCTTACGATTAGATGTATTACGATTGAATAGTGAGGAGAAAGTATATGAGATGCAAACAGAATTTGCATCCATTCCTCTGAGTCTGATGATTGATAGTCTAGATCGTACGGTGGCATGAGCTGGAGATTACGACATCTGGTGAAACATATGGTGTTTTTCAGCAAGGTACGACATTTGATACGACAGGTCAGGCAGTAACCGTGACGGCTGATGCCAATGGAAATGGTATGACACAGGGAACCCATAATGCCAGTGGTTCTACGTTTACGGCGGGTACCGTAACGGTTACTGCAATGACAACGCCAGTGAAATGTATGGCGTAACAAATGGTATGGATGGAAATACAAAGCCAAGTACGATGACCGTCGATTCGTTGCAAGTAACCGGTACCAACACAGGTGGCGGCATGCCATACAAAAGAATTACAGATTAATGCGGGGCTGCAGTTCTAGTATTGATTTCAGGACTCGCAGAGGATGTCATATTAATATCCATGGTAACACTATCAATCAGTTAGGGAACAGCCTGAATCATTTAAGTGTTCGCGTCAATAAGGTAGGCGCCGGTGATGGTATGGCGTGAATGATGTAATGTAAAAAAACAGTGACGAATGGTGGTAATACTTATGAAAATACTTAGAGTTAAAAATGGACATAATAACTCTAAAAATAATAAGTTAATGGTAATGGCTTTAGTTTGTTATATGGCTACAGTGACTATGGCATATGGCAACGGCAGCATGAATACTCAGGTCGATGTGAATGCATTACTGTTGGGGAACGGTGGAGCCGTTACCCATGCAGTCAACGAGACTAACGGAGTTTATTCTAGTACATATGTAGCCTATCCCATCTTAAGCAACATTTATACTGATGCAACATCTTTAAACGTTAGCGGAAATGCTACTAACAAAGCGGAACTTACTTTTACCGGTACTTATAACGGGACGAAAAATGTCATTTATCGTAGTATCAACAATGGTGTGGCGAACAAAAGCATAGATTTTTCTAATTTAAAATCACTAAGCATCAATGCTCCCTTTATGACTGCGAATAAAGTTTTAACAGCTACGGGTTTGCTTGCTTATTACGGCGGCAGTATTAATGTGGATTCTACAGTGGATAAGTTGGATATAAACTTGCAGACTACTGTTGATAAACAGGCCCTGGGTATTGAAGCAGCGGGTCCGACGAGCAGTATCAATATCTTGAGCCCAGTGGTCAATGTGACTATGGATGGTGGCGATGAGGATAATATGGTGACTAGCGATGCTATCTATAGCGATAACAGCACGATTAATCTGGGAAACGGTGAACATCCTTTAACTAGTTTGACCTTGACCAATACTGGCACCGGCGGCGGTCAGGAAGGGGCCATCAGGTCGGAGACATCTAATGATTATCCCAGCAACACCAAAGGTGTAGTCAATATCATAGCCAAAAATATTGATATCGAAAACTGGAAATACGGATTGCGGGCTAATGGTTATTTTTTAGATAAGAGAATTGCGGATATTAATATCGGCGATGCCGAGCATTATGCAGATAAATTGACTATTGGCGGTGCTAATGTAAAACCAGCTATTGCGCTGCATGCTTTATACTATGGCAAAGAAGATATTTATGCCAAAAAGGTAGAGCTGACGGCAGAAAGCGCTGGTATCAGCTCTTGGACAGACAGCATCGTACGTCTGCATACCGGCTCTAACGATGGAGAGGGGCTGGTCATTACCTCTGCTAAAAAAGGCATTTATAGCGCTAAACCCTTTGTGGGGGAAGGAGAAGGATCCGAAGTCAGCGTATTGTCCGGCAATGTGGAAATGAAGGACGTTTCAATTGGTGTTCAGGCTGGTTACGGCAATTACGGAACCGTTAATTTAGGTACGCCAGATAATCCTTTGAATAAGGTGAATATTTCTTCCAACAAATGTGGCGTGCTTGCTTACGGCGGTGATGCCCATGTTTATGGCAGGACGGTTTCCATAATTGGGCCTTTGGCAACATGCAATAATCCGTTATATGGTGGTACTACAGATATTCAGGGTGACCAAGTAAATTTAACTGGTGATATTGGTACCTACAGCGGCGCGACAAAAATTAACGATGCCGGTGGCAACGGGACTACGGTTATCGTGGGAAATGTGGACACCGGTAGTGAAGAGTATGGGAACACAGTGGCGGCTTCGGCTGACATTAGTTTGAATACAGCTAACTCATATTTGCAAGGATATATTAAAGATAATGCAAAATTGGGTTCCACTACTTTAAATGTATCCAACTCCAGTACTTGGAGGGTTACAGAAGACAGCAATCTGGATACGTTGAACCTGACCAGCGGTGGCACGGTGGATATGTCCTATATTAACGGCTATCAATCTATGACCACGAAAAATTTAAAAGGCAACGGCGGCGTGATCGTCTTTGATACGGAGCTGCAAACCAGTGCAGATAATAAAGATGTGCTAACTAACAGCGATAAATTATATATCACGGAAAGCAGCAGCGGCACCCATACTATTAAGGTGCGTGATCATAGTGCATCGTTAGCCACGGACGGTTACCTGCTCTTGGTACAGGATAGCAGCGCTGATCCTGGGGCAACTTTCACGGCAGATGCCAACATCACCAACGGCGGTTTATTTGCCTATAAAGGCGTAATTACTTCTACGAATCCTACCGGTTATGCTAATGTGCCTACGGGTAGCAAAAACTGGTATCTGACACTAGATAAGACGCCACCGACGCCACCGGAACCACCGACGCCACCGGAACCACCGACGCCGCCCGAACCGCCTACTCCACCGGAACCGACCTATAATGCTTTTGCCAATGTTGGTTTTGCAGAAAATAGGTACATAGCGCTGTTCAATGAACAAGATACGTTGTTGAAACGGCTTGGAGAGTTAAGAAATAACCGGGATGAGCACGGCTTGTGGACACGTATCCGTCGTGGTCGTGCCGAAGTGAACAGTGGTTATGCCGGGAGTGGCCAGTTTACTACATTGCAGTTAGGTTACGATAAAAATACAGCCCATACGTCCAGGCTGGACCGGTATTGGGGTGTGGCCTTTGACCATACCAATGGCAATCAGGACTATACGGATTTGGCCGCGCACGGGGAATATAGTGCCGATACGTTGACTTTGTATAATACGACACTGTATAACACAGGCCATTATTGGGATGCCGTAGGTAAAATTGGCAAGATTCGCGGCAACTTTGATTTAAACGGCGATTTTTCAGAATATGCTGATGCAGGTGCCTGGTATTACAGTTTATCTGGCGAATACGGACGCAAGAAAACATTGGGCGACAATGGCTGGTATCTGGAGCCGCAGGTTCAACTGACCTATAGTCATCTGAACGGTACGGGATATACCAGTACGCAGGGGACATCCAGTGACTTGGATGCGATTGATAGCCTGATTTTGCGGGCAGGTACGACATGGGGCTGGCAACGTGAACACGGAATAGTGAAAATAGGTAATCCTTCAGATGAGAAAAATGTTCATGATGCCGTGTATGTTAAGCTGTTCTGGAATCATGAATTTGCCGGTGACAGTCGTTATTATTTTTACGATAAAAACGATGCCAGCTTAAGTGGCAGCCACGATTATGGTAGCAGTTGGTGGACCGTCGGCTTGGGGATAAGTTTGGTCTTAAGCAAGAACAGCGCTTTCCATTTTGATGTTGAACGCAATTTGGGAGGTGAAGTCATAACCAAATGGTTGGTGAACGCTGGTTTTAGATTAGGCTTCTAAAGATTGAACGGGTATGCGCAAATCCGTAAGCAAAATGGGGATAAAATTTATTTGTAAAAATGTATAGGGGAAGTAGTATATCATGATGTCAATGTACTGACAATGGAGGTAACTATGCAGTTTAATATTACGACAGATTATGCAATTCGTACCGTACTGTATTTATCCATCAAGGGAGAAATTGCAACAGCAAAGGAAATTGCCGCAGCGATGGGGATACCTTCGTATTACCAGTTGAAAGTGACGGCAAAATTGGTAAAAAGTGGCATTGTACGGCGGATACAAGGTGTCAAAGGTGGGTTCATATTGAATCGGGATACCAAAGAAATTACCCTTTATGATATTATCAATGCCATAGAGCCAACCATGAGAATTAATCGTTGTCTGGAAGATGATCAATACTGCAGCCGCTTTGCCACAGCTAATTGTCCTGTACGGTCGTTTTATGTTTCCATGCAAGGAAAGGTAGAAACACTGCTGAGAACGATGACAGTTGCTTCTTTATTGGGAGAGAAATAAAGAAGCAACTGGTAGTATACCTGATTATTCATGATTTTCAGAGGAGGATGCGTATGAAAAATAAGCTTGTGTTTTTTATGGCGGCCTTGGCTTGTTCAGGCCTGATGGCAGTAGGTGCTAATGATATCAATACGCCTTCGGCACCGATACCAATCTCAGCTCAGAGTGAGTCCGTTGGCTATAAGACTATGACGGCGGCGGATTATAACCTACGGGGGATTTATTATGCCCGGCAAAGTGCTTATGAATTGGCAAAACAGGATTTTATAAAAGCCATATCGCTTGAACAGGATAAGAAGCAACGGAATACCTATGGGAATAACCTGGCTATGACGTATAATCGTCTGGACCAATATGGGCAGGCTTTGGATACGATTGAGCCGGTCTTGATGAATGCTCCGGATTTTACGAGTGCCCTGGATACAAAAGGGGATATACTAATTAATTTACACCGGTATGATGAAGCAGAAAGCTGTTTGACCTATGCTATTTTGTTGGAACCCAATACAGGGACGACTTATTATACCCGGGGAAGAGCGTATGAACACATGGGAAAAACGGATAAGGCAGTAAAGGATTATAAAATGGCCGTACAATTATCTGGTGATTATCAGAAAGAGGCGGCCGAACGCCTCGATGCCTTATTGAAAACGACTAAGTAAGTTCGGTGATAAAAATAATTGCTATATAGTATTACATAGACCATGCAGGTGGCAAGGTACCCTACCCTACCCTAACTATGTGCCACAACTATCCTTGTCATCTGCATTCCTATATATCGTAATGGGGTACTGCTGCCGGCGAGTAGACACGGTGGCAGCAGTACCGCATTTCTTATCTTGACATATGTGTCGGCGGACAACGTTGTCTTATGTGAAAAGGTAGATGGAGGTGAGGCGTCATGTATAAATCGATTTCGAAGCAAGCGGCTAAAGAAATGCTGTTGCAGATCAAAGTGGCCCGAGCTTATGCAGAATGGTATACGAGTAAAGATAAAAACGTAATCACTATTTCGACGCTGCATAAGGAAGGTCTGCACGAATCAGCAGAGCATGTCCGTTTTCTCTGCCAAGAGGCTGTGACATTGGGTGCATTGTTGAATTTGCCCGAAGGTCTGCTCAATTTGGATAGAGAGGAAGGAATACATATGGCTGATGCCGTTGATGCTCAAGTGCCCTGTGTCTATTTTGACCAGGGGCAGGCAATCCATCTGTATATGTTAGGCAAAGTGATGGGAATCAACAGCAAGACTTGCGAGTTATACGTTTATTCGTTTAAACAAGGCTGGCAGGAGATGCTGCATGATCATAGGGGCTCGTTTGCATTGAAAAATTGGGCCTATGTTTTTCCTTTAGGTAAATATGGCATATATGTCAATGAACCTGGAAAATTAGATGATGAAGTGTTTTTGCGACAAAAAGATTCCTGGTTGCTAAGACAGACGAGATCTTCACAAATAGATAATAAATAAAATAGCCTGGATACATATAGCAGGCTGCTAAGCAAAGGATGTGTATACAATGTATAGGGTAACAAGTAAAGATAATATAGACCAAATTAAATTACTGACGTCGTATTTGCAGGAAATCATCTATTCTCCAGAAAATGCGTATATAGATCATTCTCTGGTATTACCAACTCATCAGAAATTGATTCATTTACTCGATGTTTTGTTAAAGAAAATATTGGAGAGTAATGAACTGACGCAAAAATTGGAAGTGGGCAGTTTGTATCAGGCCACATTGTCCTTGTCAGATGATGCCATTACACGGCCATATAAAGCGGTACAGGGGTTACTTAAATACCTGGTGGGAGTCATGGATAAGATCGCTGATGGTGATGCGGACCAGCGCATGCTCGCCGTCAATGATATATCCGTTGCCTTCAACCGCATGGTCGACGGTCTGGTCGAAATGTCTGAATATGATTCTGCGACAGGTTTGCTGAATGTGGAAGTGTTCTGCAAAAAAATAGACGACATGCTTTCCACGTCAGCAGAATGTGGCCCGTATTATATCGTCTATTTCAAGATGACTGATTTTTACCGCATTCACGCTGTATATGGCAAGCAGCGGGGAAACGTATATCTGAGCCGGTTTGCAGATTATCTGCGGCGTGTAGTTCAGTATAAGGATCTAGGCTGTCATATATATGAAAATCAATTTGTGTGTTGCATGACCGCTGAATCAGTTGAAAGTGTCGTACAACGACTCCAACAGGAAAGGGATACGTTTCCCGATATTGAATCGTTTTATAACCAGACGTTCCAATGTGGTATCTATGCTGTCCAAAGTCAATGTATACCGACGGAAAAGATGATAGAATATGCGGCCATGGCTTGTGAGGCGGCTACAAAATCATCGGGAACAAATTATACTGTATTTGATGAAGCCATGGCACAGCGGTGTCAGCAGCAGAGTTCCATACTGCTGGCATTCAAGCGGGCTGTATCGCAAGGAGAATTCCAGATGCAGTACCAGCCCATTGTAAATGTAGTGACGAAACAAGTAGTAGGCTGTGCAGTTGCGACGCGGTGGCCTAAACTGCATGGTGGCGTATATGCGCCAGATGAATTTATTCCTTTATTGGAAGCACATCGTATCATTGACCAACTGGATTTGTATGTACTGCAGCATGTGTGTCAATATTTAGACAGACAAATAGATGAAGATATGATCGTAGTACCGGTATCTGTCCCAATATCGTCATTGGATTTAGCCGATGCGGACTGCGTGGCACGTATCTGCGCCATTCCTGAGGCCAATTTGGTGGATCCCAAATGGATAGAACTGGAGATTATGGGAATACATATTGAAGATGAGCAGCTACGACAATCTATACAGACATTGCACGATGCTGGATTCACTATCACATTAACTGATTTTGGTCTAAGTACACACTCGCTGTTGCTGTTGAGTCGTTTGCCTGTAGACCGGATAAAACTGTCATCTGACGTCATTGCCAGCTTATCAGGAGAGGCAGCAGTCCGAAGTATCGTGGACGGAATCTTGTCGATAGCCCGGGAACTTCATATCCAGACTATGGCAGAGGGTGTAGAAACAGAAGAAGTTGCTGTCTTTTTAAAAGACCATGATTGTGATCTGGGGCAGGGAGAATATTACCATCGTTCCTTGAGTGAACGTGATATGGCTCAGTTATTAACAAATACTCCAATGTAATCTAGGGGGCGGATATGTCATGATTTATATCAAGACGACAAAACAGGTGCTGGCAGAATCCATGATCCAGTTGCTCGAAATGGGACATGTTGTAGAACGGGTAAGTGTAGAAGATATCGTGCATAACTGTCAGTTGTCGCGACGAACTTTCTATAATCACTTTGTGGATAAACAAGATCTTATCGGCTGGATATTCGAACATGAGGATCAGATATTTGAAAATGCGTCATGGGAAAAACAAAGTGACTTCGCTAAAGTGCTGTTGAATCAGTTAAATTTGATTAAAGTTCACAGCCTCTTTTATGTTAGGGCCTTAATTGGTCCAGCAGGTAAGACTCTATTCTACAAGGAAATCAGAAGGCGTCTTATGTTATGGTTGAAATATACCGATGATGAAAGTATGAAAACATTATTTATCATCGATTTCTTCAGTCATGGATATGCCGAAGCAGTAGCTGCGTGGATTGAATCAGATACGCCAAAATCGCCCTTTGTGTTCATGCAGTCATTGCGGGATTATATTCCAGATATTGTATTCAATCGGTTGCGGAAGAAACAATGAATTGGAAATATACAGATAACAAAAATGAGTCGACATCCAGTATGAGATGTCGGCTCATTTTTATTATACTGTTTCATCCGGTCCTTCTTGTAAGATTTTCATGAATTCTTCGCCTGTAATGGTTTCTTTTTTGTAGAGATACTGGGCCAGACGGTCCAATTCCTTTCTATGGGTCTGCAATATATTACGAGCCGCTTCGTGCTGTTTTTTTACGAGCTCTACTACTTTTTTGTCTATTTCCTGCTGAGTAGCAGTGGAGCAGGTCAGTGACGTATCGCCGCCGAGGTACTGATTATTCACTGTTTCCATGGCGACCATATCGAATTCATCGCTCATGCCGTAGCGCGTAATCATGGCCCGGGCGAGCTTCGTGGCTTGTTCGATGTCATTGGCGGCACCGGTACTGATGCTGCCAAAAACAATTTCTTCAGCAGCCCTGCCGCCTGTAAATGTGGTGATTTTGTTCTCTAATTCTTCTTTTGTCAGTATATACTTATCAGTCTGTTCCACTTGCATCGTGTAGCCCAGTGCTCCCGATGTGCGGGGGATGATGGTGATTTTCTGGACGGGGGCGGAGTTAGTCTGCTTTTCAGCGACCAGAGCATGACCGATTTCATGATAGGCCACGATGTGTTTTTCTTTGTCGGATAAGATGGCATTCTTTTTCTGGTAGCCAGCGATGACGACTTCAATGCTTTCTTCCAGGTCAGCTTGAGTCACAGTCGTGCGATTGTCGCGGACGGCCCGCAGGGCGCCTTCATTTATGATATTTGCCAGTTCGGCACCGGAAGCACCGGCTGCCATGCGCGCTATAGTATGGTAATTGACGTCGTCGGCCATTTTGACTTTGGCAGCGTGAACTTTCAGTATATCTTCCCGACCTTGCAGATCCGGTAATTCTACGGGGACACGGCGGTCGAAACGACCTGGGCGCAGCAATGCGGGGTCCAATGTTTCCGGTCGGTTTGTCGCAGCTAGGATGATGACACCGGTGTTGCCTTGGAAGCCATCCATTTCGGTCAAAAGCTGATTCAGTGTCTGTTCTCGTTCATCATTGCCCATGGCATGGCTGTTTCGCTTCTGGCCGATGGCGTCGATTTCATCGATGAATACGATGCATGGAGCTTTTTCTTTAGCCTGTTTGAATAAATCGCGTACTTTAGAGGCTCCGACGCCGACAAACATTTCGACGAATTCCGAACCGGCTATGGAAAAGAACGGTACGCCGGATTCACCGGCTACGGCTTTGGCCAGCATGGTCTTGCCTGTACCGGGAGGGCCTACGAGCAGTACTCCTTTAGGCATAGATGCGCCTATTTCGGAATAGCGTTTAGGATTATGCAAGTAGTCTACGATTTCAGATAGGTTTTCCTTCGCTTCATTTTCACCAGCTACGTCATCGAAACGAATTCCTTCCGATGACGGGACATAAATCTTGGCATTGCTTTTTCCCAGGCCGAAGCGCAATGAATTGCTGCCGTTCATGCGATTGGCCAGTTTTTTACTTACGTATTGGCCGATTCCATAGAAAATGATGAGCGGCAGTATCCAGGTCATAAAAAAGTTGAACCAGGGAGACGATTGCTCTTTTATATCTTGGGAGAATGAAGCGCCTGATTGATGGAGCCGTTCGGTCAGATTTGCATCCTGCATAATACCTGTCTTGTACGTCTTGCTGTTATCTTTGTTCGTAAATAAAATTTGATTATCCTGTATTTCGACCTTACCGATGTTTTGTTCATCCGTCATAGTCATAAACGTGCCATAGTCTACTCTTTCGATTTTGGCCTGTTCCATATAAGGTACGGCCATGGCGTTGAACAATAAGATGAGGAGTATGACGATGCCATAATAAAAGGTCATAGGTCGTTTCGGTGATTTTACTTCTTGCATATTGGACACTTCCTAGTTCATAAAAATACATCAGGTTATGGATGCAGTACGAAGCCTGCATTTTTTTTGAAGCAATATATTATCTATTCTAAGTATAGTCTCATCCACAGTTGATGGCAATATGGCATAAACTATATAAATTCACAAGAGTACTACTTTGGTATTCATATTGGATATCAGCACTTCGTTTTCGTTCTATATCAATTGACGGCATCTCTATATCATGCTAAAATTAATCAAACGATTGATTAAAACGGATGATTAATTAATTCGAGGTGGATGATTATGGATAAGGATACGAAGAGTAAATTGATTGAAGCGGCGATACCGTTATTTCCGCAGAAGGGCTATGCCGGAGTTTCCATCAGGGAAATTGCTGATGCGGCCGGAGTGAATAGTGCTTCTATATCGTATTATTTTGGAGGCAAAGAAGGCTTGTATGAAGCTGTATTGGAAAGTATTTTTTCTCAGATCGATGTCATTGTCGATTCAGATGCAAACGGATCCAGCCCCATGGAGTCATTTGCCCATGAATTTGCCATGAAGGCACAAATGATGCATAAAAAAAATCCATATTTGATTAAGTATCTATACATGGAAATGTCTCATCCTACGAAATTTCGGGACAGCATATTAAAAAAATATTTGGGCAAGTTGTACCGCTTTTTATATAAAGGAATTGAAGATAGTATTCAGAATGGTGAATTTCGTCCCGATTTGGATATCGGCTATGCAGCATTTTCTTTATCAGCTCTTATCAATGCTTTTTTCATTGTTGCTCCGATGCGAAGACGTGTCATGCAGCGGGAGGGTGATGATTTAATCTATATCGAACAGGCCGTGGATTTGTTTTTGAATGGTGTTAGGAGGCGGGATCATGACTAAACGGATGCCAAGGCGGCTCTTTGCGGTTATCATCGTATTATTAGTCGTCATTGCTGCTGCAGGCTATAAATTGTACGAGCCTAAAGAAACGGCTATTACGGCGACGGGAACCATAGAGGTGACTAAAGCAGATATTACGCCCAAGGTGAGCGGATATATCCGAGGTCTCACATTTGATGTAGGATATGCTATGGCACGAGGGCAGGTCGCATTAAAAATCGACCGGCCTGATTTGAGGGCCCAACTATTGCGGGATACGGCGGCACTCGAAAAAGCGAAAGCACAGTTAAAAGAGCTGGAAAATGGATCTCGCCGCCAAGAACTCCTCGAAGCAGAAGCAGCAGTCCAATCGGCCCAGGCGGTTTCCGAAAAATCCCAGAAGGATTTTGACCGTTATGAGGCATTGTATGGCAGCGGTGCTATTTCTGCTCAACAACTTGATGCGGTAAAGTCAGCTAATGATGTGGCTTATCGGGCCTTGCAGACAGCACAGGCGAAGCTTAGCCTTGTCCAGGAAGGAAATCGCGATGAAACGATAGAAGCGCAGCGTCTGGAGGTACAGCGGAATCAGGCTATCTTAGAAGCGACGCAGACGGAGGATGCCGATACGATTGTCTATTCGCCAGCAGATGGATTGATTTTAACTAAGAATTTTGAGGATGGCGAATATGTCACCGCAGGCGCTCCCATAGCTACACTTGGAAAAATGGATGATTGCTGGGTCAAAGTGTATGTGGCATCAGATGAATTGGGGCTGATTCAAGTGGGACAAGAAGTACGGGTCCGTGTAGATTCATTCCCGGACAGGACGTTTATTGGAAAAATCAAGGAAATAAGCCAGAATGCGGAATATACGCCGCGGCAAAGCATTACGAAACGGGAACGGGCAAACATGGTCTTTGCCGTGAAAGTGAAGCTCGATAATGCGGAGGGCATCTTCAAGCCGGGCATGCCGGCAGATGTCATCATATCATGAAGGTTGCTGCATGTTTTGCCATAGAGACAGTAGGATTGACAAAGCGTTTTGGGTCGCATACCGCTATAGATAAGGTAAATCTTGCCGTTGAGGAAGGAATCATCTATGGCTTCCTTGGATCGAACGGCGCTGGGAAGTCTACGATGATACGCATGCTGTGCGGCCTCTTGGCACCTAGTGAAGGCGAGGGGAGCATCATGGGATTGGATATCGCCATTGACCGAGAGGCTATACGTACGAAAATAGGCTATATGTCGCAAAAATTCAGTTTATATCCAGATTTAACGGTTCTTGAGAATCTTTCTTTCTACGCTGGTATGTATGGTTTGGCCGGCGAGATAAAACGCACGCGTATCCATGATATGCTGACCATGGCCGATTTATATGGCAGACAGGATCAGCTTGCTGGTACACTTTCCGGTGGTTGGCGTCAGCGGCTGGCTTTAGGCTGTGCCATACTTCATCGTCCCAAGGTATTGTTCCTTGATGAGCCTACAGGTGGTGTCGATCCCATGGCGCGTCGACTGTTCTGGGAAATCATCAGTGAATTAGCTGAAGGTGGTACGACGATTATGGTGACGACACATTTAATGGATGAAGCGGAACGCTGCGATAAGGTGGGATTTCTCTTTGATGGTAAACTCATCGTCGATGATACGCCATCTCATTTGAAGGATACCCTGAAAGGGACATTGTTGGAAATCAAGACAGATAGACCGCTGAAATTGAAACAACAGATCCAAGAGAGCGGTTTGCCGGCAAAGGATTTATATCCCTTTGGTACAGCTCTCCATGTCTTAGTAGACGCTCAGGATATTGATGCGTTTGTCTCGTTCTCGCCGCAGTCGATACGGCCGACTCTGGAAGATGTATTCGTGTATTATTTACGGGAATTTCGTGGGGAGGCATCGTCATGATTCGCTTGAAAGCACTTTTAATCAAGGAGTTTTTACAGATGCAGCGGGATAAAGCTGTCATCGTCATGATGATCATGATACCCATCCTGCAACTGCTGCTGTTTGGGTTTGCTATCAATACGGACGTCAAACATTTACCTACCATCGTATATGACCAATGTATGCAGGAAGAAAGCCGGGATTTGTTGTCATCGTTTACGGCCAGCGGCTATTTTGATGTAAAAGCGACGACGAACAGTTTTCAGGCCGTCAATCGAGCAATCGATTCAGGGAAGCAAAAAGTGGGCATCATCATACCTCCTGATTTTTCTGAAAATTTGAAGCATGGCCGGCAAGCGGAAGTACAGGTCATCGTCGATGCATCAGACTCGATGACTGCCTCTTCTGCAATAAGTGCCGCCCAAGTTATAGGTCAATTGAAATCTCAGCAGATTACCATGACCCGATATCGTCAGCTGACAGGACAGAAATACGAAGTCCCTTATGATATCCGTATCCGTCCGTGGTACAATCAGGACTTTGTGTCGGCATACTATATGGTACCCGGTATCATGGGCATCGTCCTGACCATGACTATGGTCATGGTGACGTCCATGGCTATCGTCAGAGAAAAAGAAGTAGGGACACTGGAGCAACTGTTGGTGACACCTATGAAGCCTTATGAGCTCATGTTAGGAAAAATCATACCTTACGTTTTCATTGGCTATGTCCAGGCAGCCGTTGCCTTGGCTGTGGGAATCCTGGTCTTCGATCTTCCCATTCGGGGTAGTCTGGGGTTGCTGTTTCTATTGACGACACCATTTATCGTGGCATCTCTCGCTTTGGGGATTCTTATTTCGACAATTGCTAAAACGCAGATGCAAGCCATGCAGATGTCTTTTTTCGTTTTGCTGCCCAGTATCTTGCTGTCTGGTTTCATGTTTCCCCGCGAAGCCATGCCGACATTTTTTTATTACCTAGGCTATATAGCTCCGGTTACGTATTATCTGGAGATTATGCGGGGAATTATATTGAAAGGTATCGGAATTTCTTATGTATGGTCTCAGACGTTGGCCCTGGGAGCATTTATCATTGGTGTATTTACGGTGAGCCTGATTAAATTTCAAAAGAAGATATCATAGACAGTTCGTACATTATGGAATATAATATAAATAACATTATATTATACAATAATAATTAAATATTTCAGTAAATGAATTAAATATTAATTATAATAATGCCTAAAAAGTTTAGCTTTAAAATGGCGTTTTGTATTATATTTTATGAAAGGGGAGGTTCATTATGGAAATTATCGTTCATCGTGGTACCCATCAAGTGGGAGGCATGGCCACGGAAATTCGTACGGACAAGACCCGTATCATCATTGATATGGGAAATGAATTGCATAATGGGATGTCTGATTTTATTTCCAAGCCGTTGAATATTACCGGGGTTACAGATGATAAGGGAAAATGTAATGCGATTCTTGTCACGCATTCCCATGATGACCATGTGGGACAGCTCCATCTTGCCCGCAGAGATATACCCATTTATATGAATGCATTCACTAAGACCATATTGAATCTGACAAATCAGACATTAGATGCGGCAAGGTTGGAAAATGTGGTAGTGTTTGAAAATGGCATTCCTTTTATTATCGGTGATATGAAAATCACACCCTTTGCCGTGGATCACTGTGGGGACAGTTCTATGTTCTTTATTGAAGCTGATGGCAAAAAAATCTTGTATACGGGAGATTTCCGTACGCATGGCTTCCATGGTAAAGATATGGAAAAATTCTTGGATACGTCTGTACAACATGTCGATGCCTTGATAACCGAGGGCACCTTGTTGTTCCGCGGTGTCGGCGCAGAACCAGTGCCGGAGATAGAGCTGCAAAAGGAATTCAAAAAATATATCGATCAATATAAGTATGTGTTCGTATTATGTTCTGCAACCAATTTTGATCGTATGAGCAGCGTTGCCAATGCGTTGCCACCGGGGAAACTTTTTGTTTGCAGCGCAGTACAGAAAGAGCTTATTGATGGATTCAGGAAATTTGTAGGAGATCAGACCGATTTTTATGGACTGGCAGATGTAGAAGTATATGGTCGTGATTTGGTACCATCTATGCATGAGCAAGGATTTGCTATGATAATACCGGCAAAATCATGGGTACAAGATGTCATACAAGAATTCAGCGATGATAAAAATATCGTATTGTATTCCATGTGGTCAGGTTATCGGAATGAACCGGGCAGTATAATTCCCGCATTGCTGGATCTTGCCGATGCTTGGGCGACGGTACATACGAGCAGCCATACGGCTGTAGAAGGTATCAAAAAGGTAATTGATATTACGAATCCAGATTATGTCATTCCTGTTCATACTGAAACGCCGGATTTGGTGAGGGAATATTGCACGAAAAAGGCCGTGCGGATTATGCAGGATAAGGAAATATTGGTAGTCTGACAGAAAATAATAATATGACCGCACTGGAAATGGATTCCAGCGCGGTCGTTTTGACTTTACATTGAGCTCTATTTTGTTTCGTTGTAATGTTTTTCAATAGCTTGTTTCCAATTGGCTGAGATTTTTTTGTTGTTCCGTACATCGGAGGCTAAATTGCTGACAGCGTCGTAATTTGTTTGTACGCCTTTCGTATCATTGCTGTATGAGGCGGCTCTCGTTGGGGCAATGCCCAGATTACCTGCTTCACTGACAGCGTCGATGTTGGCACCGAGGAATACGAATTCCCAATTATGTTCTTTTTGTTTTTCCGTGATCATGGATTTTACCTTATCACGGGTATACTCTTTACTGGAATTTTCATAACCGTCGGTGATGATGACGAACAATACTTTTGTTCCTTTGTCATAGATTCCCGGTACGCGTTCTATCCTGTTGATTGTCATTCCGACTGCATCGAGCAGTGCCGTTGCGCCACCAGCAAAATATTCTTTATCAGTGAGATCATTTACTGATTCCAAAGATACCCTGTCGTGGATGACATTGTATTTCGTGTCAAATAAAACCAATGTCACCAATGCTTCATTCCCATTGATATTCTTTTGCTTGTGAAGCATGGAATTGAATCCACCGATGGTATCGCTTTCCAGCCCGGACATGGAACCGCTTTTATCGATGACAAAGACCAGTTCAGTCCGTCCGCCTGTGTCTGTCGTCGCTGGTGTATCGCTGCTGGCAAATGCAGCGGCGGCGACACTTACTAACATCAAAACCAATAAGATAATTTTTTTCATGTCATGCACTCTCCCTTTACAATGAACAAGAAATATGGTTCTGCAATATGAACGTCGTTCTTCTTTGATAATACCATGGTATTAGTGCAATTTCAACAAAAGCGTTTTTAGATCCAGCCGAATTTTTGGCAGGCAGCCATGATGCCGCCTTTATCGCAATCACCAGTCACATAGTCGGCTTTTTCCTTTAATTGATCACAGCCATTTCCCATGGCAATGGAAAACCACTGTGGTGAAAACATATTCAAGTCATTCAATCCGTCGCCGAACACTACGACGTCTTCCAAACGGCCGCCTAAATGCGCGATTAACCGTCGGATGCCTGCTGCCTTATCCATAGGCTCAATGAGAAACGTATCATGGAAGTAGGGGATTTTGGTCAGTCCCTGCCAATTGGGTTCAGGCGAGCCAGGTGGTACGCTGCCTGTGAAAATCTTATAAAATACAGGAATAGATTGAATGTCTATGGGACCGATGATGGTTTTGAAATAAGTTTGTCGTCCCAAGTCGATAAAAAATGGATTTGTAGTATAGCGTATGGTCTTATTTTCCGTCGTGACAGCCCAGGGAATATGGCAGCGGTCGAGTTCAGTCAGGAGTTTCTGACACCTCTGTTTAGGAAGGCCAATCATCTCTATGAGCTCTCCGTGAATCGTCAGGCTATTTCCGCCATCGGCTACAAACGTATGGATATCCAGTGTTTTGGCAAATTTCAACACGTCACTTTGCAGACGGCCTGAAGCCAGGCTGACGACGTGACCGGCAGTACGTAATTCGTTCAGGCATTGCTGCGTATCTTCCGGGACGATTTTTGTGACGCCCACACTGAGCGTGTGGTCAATATCAAAGAAGAAGTATTTTTTCATGCGTATCTCCTACATTAGCATCATAAGCAAAATCTCTATTTTAAAATTTATTATAAAGCAGATTTGCTGTATAATCAAATACATGAAGAGCAGTTTAATCGTGGCCCGTCCTTTGTGGGATAGTTGAAGGCCGATAGAGAGGATGGTGGATATGGATAGGGAAAGTGCGATTATAGGTAATTTGGTTTCTATTGCAAATGGACGGATTGAAGCGACATTGAGAGATTCGGCAGGCACATATGTTTCTGTTGGGGCAGAGAGGCGATTCGTTGGTGAAATCGGTTCATACGTAGCTATGTATGAGGATAAACGGCATATCATCGGGGAAATCATCGGTGTGACCCTTTCGATTGGCAGCAGCGGCTTGGAGCCGCAGCCCATGTTGGTTCAAATTGGCCTGATAGGTGAAATCGGCAGCGGTCGTTTCCGCTTTGGTGTATCCTGCATGCCGCATATATTGTCGAAGGTGCGACTCATCTCACCTGAAGATTTAGCCATTATGTTGTCGGTGTCTGATTCGGAAATACCTGATCCGGATATACCAGGACAGACCCGAGTTCAATATCTACCCATCGGCCGTTCTGTCGTGTTTCCAGACCGTGAAGTCATGGTCAATATGGATAAATTATTTGGCTTCCATTTTGCTGTGTTGGGAAACACCGGTGCAGGTAAGTCCAATACCATAGCCTCGATCATCCAAAAAATATTTCGCAAGACCGGTCATTCGGCCAGAGGTGCTAAATTCATCATCATCGATTCCAATGGAGAATATGGCAGGGCTTTTTCCCGGTTGCATGATGTGAATCCGGATATACATGTGAAGTTCATGACAGCTGCTGATGAAGAGAATGAAAAGAACCGCCTGGAGATTCCCGTATGGGCCCTGACCGCTGATGATTGGGCGATTTTACTCAATGCATCGGAAAGGACACAAATACCTATTTTGCAGCGGGCTATCGACATAGCTCGGAATTTCTTCGGCTGGAGCAGCAATGCTGCCATCAAAAATCATATTCTGGCAAGCTCACTCATGGGTATACTGAACAGTTCCGATACATCACCTTCCAAAAAAGATAAAATTGTCGCTGTACTCACCGGGTTCTATACGGAAGAAATCAATCTCATGGTACGCATATCTGGTAACTATACGTTGCGCGATGCCTTGACCGTGTCGTATGGCGAAATGAAGGAAATGGAGCGCATCTTAGATTATTTAAAAAAGTATATCCGTCCGGATGTTACTGATCAGGCCATCCCAGCAAATCAGACGGTACGTTATACGATGCAGCAGTTTTATGAGGCTGTGACATTTGCCACGCTTTATGAAGGAAGCATCAGTTCCCAAAGTATCGAAGCCTATACGACGCCATTGGTAACGCGGCTGCAATCGCTTAAAGACGCCCAGCAAGGTTCCGTTTTCACTCAGACTTTATGTTTTTCTATCGAAGAATACGTGCTAAAACTGCTGGCAGGGAATCAGGTCATCAATATCGACATCAGTATGCTCGATGACCTTTCGGCAGAAGTTGTCGTCAAGGTCCTGGCTAAGCTGTTGCTGGATTATTTGAAGCAACGTAGTGAAAAAGCAGATATGCCCATCAATTTTATCATGGAAGAGGCTCATCGTTTCGTGAAAGAAAATACGGATTACGGCGTATTGGGATACAATATTTTCGAACGGATAGCTAAGGAAGGACGTAAATACGGATTTCTTTTGGGGATTTCTTCACAGCGGCCCAGCGAGTTGTCCAAGACAGTCATATCCCAATGCAGCAATTTTATAATCCACAGGATCCAAAATCCCGATGATTTGAAGTATATTTCTCAAATGGTGCCGTATATCAACCAGAACGTCATTTCCAGGCTGACCTACCTGCAGACAGGTCATGCTCTTGTATTCGGGACGGCTTTGAACCTTCCGTCATTAGCTCAGTTTGACCGGGCAGATCCGCAGACAGACAGCGATAATGCCGCCATTAGTGAACGGTGGTATGTATAATATTATGTCCCCGTTCTTTGACAGATAGGAACGGGGACATAGTATTTTATGGAGAGGCGGAAATCTGTTGTTGTTTTTGAGTGATGATGAGGACGATGCCTAGTAGAATCAGGACCATGCCGGCCGCTGTTGTCCAGCGCAGCGTTTCTCCTAGAAAGAGGATGCCGCAGATGACGCCGACGACGGGAACTGCGAGTACAGCAATAGAGGCTTTGCTGGCTTCCATGTGGGACAGGATATAATTCCACAGGAAGAATGCTACGGCCGAAGCTAGTACGGCATTATATATCAGGCAGGCAACTGCCATGCCAGTCCATTGGACCGTGCCTTGTCCGGTTATGGCAGAATATACAATCAGAGTGATCGCGCCAGCGACCATCTGCCATGTTGTATACTGGATAAGGTTGCAGTCCTGGCTGGCTTCAGCAGTACGCTCTCTGGCAATGGTTTGGTTTTGTAGTTTGACGATGACATTGGATATGGCCCATGTGATAGCTCCAAACAGGGTAATTAGGATGCCCCATATACTTCCCATCGTATCGATGTTCATGAGGATGAATAGTCCTGCCATACTCATGGCGATGCCGATGATTTTTCGTAGGGTAAGTGTTTCGTGCAACACGAAATGGGCCATGATGGCAACCCATACGGGCATGCTGTAATCCAGTACAGATACTAGGCCAGCGCTCAAATCGAGCATGCCGATTTGGACGGCCACGTTGCTGATGGCCAGTTGTAATATGCCTGTGATGATGATCCATTTCCAATATTTCCGAGGCGGCAGAGGCAGTCGCAGCCAAGCATTTACGAATAGCAAAATAATGGCGCCCAAGGTAAAGCGATACGTGACAAATAATGTCGGTGAGAAAAACAGATTGGCTTCCTTCATGACGACCCAGTTGAAGCCCCATATTCCATATATAATAATCAATGCTTTCAGCATCAAGATACCTCCTGTCGAATAGACCTTGATATAACCTGGATTTTCAGGCACTACCACTATTATCTATACGCGGCGTTGAAAAGTCAAGAAATTTTAGTGGTCGCCCTGTTTGGAAAACCGAGGGGTTACGCCTGGCCGGCATTTATGGTACACTATGGGTGGCATATTTTTAAAATCTTATTCGATTCAGGAGAAATGATGATGACAAAAATTTTATCTATACTTTCCTTTATATTGTTCCCGTTTGCAGCGACGCATGCTGAAGATGTATTCGAAGATTCGATGGCCGGGGAGTTTTTTTCTAATCCTTCTTTGACGATTGTCATATTGCTCATCGTATTACTAAGTGTAGCCGACAAGGTCCGGACAGTCTTGCGAAATCGAAAAAAGAATCAGAAATAGGAGGGTTCCACACTGTTAGGGGCCATGGAAAAGTCACTCTTTGGAGGGGCTTTTTATTTTTATAGAATGCGTGGTATAATTTTATCATAAAGAAAATTTACTAGTAATATTTGACGATTTTTAAGAAATTACTTTGATATTATAGTGAATATGGTGGATAACATGAGCATAGAAAACAAAGCTATGTCACAAAACCATTATGTAATATTATTACAGAAGATTTTGGACACTACATCGACAATGATATTTTGGAAGGATGCAGAACGGCGTTTTTTAGGAGTAAACAAGGCGTTTCTGGATTATTACGGTTTTCCGTCTGAAGACGTACTGATTGGTAAAACAGATGAAGACATGGGCTGGCATTCTGATCCAGACCCGTTTAAAAACGATGAAGTACAGGTTCTCCAAAAAGGTATTAGTACGTATCGCATCCATGGCAAATGTATAGCCCAAGGCAAAGAACGAGATATTCTGGCATCGAAGAGTCCTTTTTATGACAATGGAAAAATAGTCGGTTTGGTCGGGGCATTTGAGGATGTGACAGATGAATATCAATGGCAAAAGGAAAATGAACGGTTTTCCCGTATTTTGGATAATGTACCGTCAGGCATAGTGATTTATCGCAAAGATGGTGCACACGTGCTTTGTGTTTATGCTAATCAATTTTTTCTGGATATGTTGGGCCTGGTAGACCCTTATATGGTCATCGGTCGGAATGTAGAAGTTATTGCCAAGATGATTCATCCTGATGATGTGGAAGAAATGCTTCTATTCGAAAGGGAAATGAAGCAAGGCAAAGATATCCAAGATGGGACATTCCGGTTCCGTCGAGTGGGGACGACGGAGTATCACTGGTATCATCAGGTGTGCCGTCGCATACCGCAGCTTCATCAGGATTCATTATATTATGTGAGTTATACCGATATCGATGCCGAAAAAAATGCTGGTATAATGTTGCAAAAATCGCAGGCTATCTACGAGATGGCTATTCACAATGCCCGCATGCTTTTATTTGAATATGATATTTCAAGTCGCACAGTTACGATGGAACCGATTCCGCATAATTTGCTGTTAGCCGATGAATATGGACTGCCTCATGTCATGAAAAATATGCCGGAATCACGCTTATTCAATGTGCGCTTGGCAGATCAAGCTGCTTTCTCCAAACTCTATGAAACAGTACATTCAGGACAATCTGCGTCTTGTGAGGTTTGGGCCGTTGGAGCCGGTAAATACAAGGATCACTGTGAACGCATTTCCTATACCGTCATCAGGGATGATTTCGGTACGCCAATCCAGGCGTTTGGTGTGGCTATCAACATAACTGAAGTAAAAATCAAAGAAGAAAAATACAAAGATTTTACTAATTATGCCAAAGGGGCTATAAAGGATGCTCTCGCCTATTTCCGGCTGAATTTGACTACGAATTGGTGTGACAACGGCTTTTCAGAAGAAGAAAGCTTGCTCAAGTTCCAGCGGGACGGAACGGCTGAGGGCTTCTTTGAAGAAGTACAAAAACATATCGCCCATGAAGAGGATCGGGTCCGCTTTGCACAAGAATTTTCTCGGGACATATTGTTGGAAAAATTTGTCAAAGGTATTTATACAATCAATCTGGAAGTACGCTATACCTTGGATAATAATCAAGTTATCTGGATGAAAGTATACTTTGATATGGTAGAAAATCCTTTTACTCATGAAATCGAAGCAGTTACGTATGCATTCAATATAGATGCAGAAAAAAAGATGGCTATGATCATCAACGAATTGACTGGAACAGATTTTGATTTTATTGCGTTGTTGAATTTGCAAAATGAAACTGTTTCGGAATATGGTGAAAGGAGCAATAGTTTTTATGAAAAAGCGCCCTTGTCCAATATTGATTATACGGAATCGATGACCGTGGCTGTCCATTCGCTCATTCGGGAAGATTGTGTGACCGAGGCGCTGAAGGCACACAGTATAGCTGCCATTACCACTCATTTAGAGCAAGTACCGATCTATCGGTTTTCTTTCCCCACAAAAGATCAGCATATCAAAAGCTGGCGTATCAGCTATCTGGACGGCAATAAGTTGTTAGTGCTGATTGCTCGTTCTGATATTACTGATGCCGTGCAAAAAGAATTGGATCAGATGAAGCAGGTTGATCAAGCAAGGATGCGTGCTGAACAGGCAAATGAAGCCAAATCTGCTTTCCTGTCGAATATAAGCCACGACATTCGGACACCTCTCAATGGCGTCATCGGTTTTACCAGGCTGGCTATTGAAGAAACGGATACAGAAAAACGGCTTGATTATTTAAATAAGATTAAGACGTCTGGAGAATTATTACTGTCTTTGGTCAATGATACATTGGATATTTCACGCATTGAAAGCGGTAAAATCGAATTGAAGTTGGAAGAGACGGACAGCCAGGAAATAGGAAGTCATGTCATCAATGCTCTAATGCCGTCAGCCGAGATGAAAAATGTGAAATTGATTGCCAATATTTCTGCATATCCGCAAAAGACTATCTGGGCTGACAAACTGAAAATACAAAAAATAATTTTGAATCTGGTTTCTAATGCGATTAAGTATACGCCTAGTGGTGGTACCGTCTGGGTTACGATCCAAGAACTGGTACCGCCGCAGCAAGACCGTAATCGCCGGATCATCGTCAAGGATACAGGAATTGGTATGGATGAGTCCTTCCTACCTATTTTGTTTGAACCATTTTCTCAGGAACATCGTCCAGAAATGGCTAATGTGTCCGGTACGGGTTTGGGTATGGCCATCGTCAAAAAGTATGTAGATTTATTGGAAGGGACGATTACCGTCCATAGCCAGCTCCATAAGGGAACAGAATGTATTGTCGATCTTCCTATCGCCCGCGTAGAAGAAGGGCGGCGTGTCCAACAGCATCTGGATGAGGCTAAGGTTTCTTTAGAAGGCAAACATATACTTCTCTGCGAAGATAATGAACTCAATGCAGAAATCGCGAAAATGCTGCTGGTCAGTAAAAAAATCATCGTTACGACAGCACATAACGGCCAGGAGGGAGTCGATTTATTTTCTCAATCACAGCCGGGGACATTTGACGGCATATTGATGGATATCCGCATGCCTATGTTGAATGGGTTTGAAGCAACGCAGGCTATACGTAAGCTTGAGCGTCCAGATGCCAAGACAATTCCGATTATCGCCATGACGGCGGATGCATTTGAGGAAGATATGCGCCGAGCACAAGAAGCGGGAATGGCCGGATATATTACTAAGCCTATAGAACCAGATAAATTATTCCGCATACTCGTAGCAAGATTGGGACCTGTATGCAGCGATACATGAAAGGAGAGATACATATGAGCCATATATTGATAGCTTACTATTCCTGGGGGGGAAAGACACGTTGCACAGCGCAGTTGCTGCAATCCTTAAGCGGCGGTGATATGTTGGAGATAACGACGAAGCGACAATATCCGCAGAGTTATATCATGTGTGTCGGTGCGGCTAAACTAGAAATGATGAGAGGTACATTGCCTGAACTGACTGTAGCGCCAAGAGATTTATCTGCTTATGATACGGTACTCCTGGGATATCCTATCTGGTGGTTTACGGCACCGTTGCCGGTCATCAGTTTTGTGAAGCAATTTGATTTGTCTGGAAAAAAAGTAGGTTTGTTCTGTACCAGTGGCAGCAGTTTAGTGGAAAAGAGTGAACCGGCACTGTATGAAGCTTGTCCTGGTGCCACTTTTTTGCCTTCTTTGACGGCAAATGATGATACTTCATTGGCACCGTGGCTGAAGCAATTGAGACTTATAGATTGATACGGCTATAAGTCTCTTCTATATTTTGTCTCATAAAAAAAAAACATATTGACAATCGTCTATATGAAGAGTATACTACGATACATAGATGGATATCAATATGAGGAGGCGGAATCGTGGAAGAAGATAGAGTCGTTTGTATTTGTAAGGCTTTGGGAGATGCCAATCGTCTGCGAATTGTACAGATGTTGACGAAGGGTGAACAGTGTGCCTGTGATTTGTTGGAAAAATTGCAGGTGACGCAGCCTACATTGTCTCACCATATGAAAATTTTGGTTGAAGCTGGCTTGGTATTCGTACGCCGTGAAGGTAAATGGATGCATTATTCTCTAAATTGTGAAGTTCTCACGGCGTATAGGGAATTTATTGGCCTGCTTCGATGTGAGGAAGATGGTGCTTCTGGTGAACGGAGGTGCTGCAAATGATTTGGGATTTCATCCAGAATCAGGTCCTGGGTATGAAATGGCTCAATGAATTGATTGGCAGCATATTGACAAGTATTGGCCTCGATATCAATGCTTCTGTCGGTGGCAGCCTTCAGTTTTTCATTTACGATGTCATTAAGATTACCGTATTGTTGTGTGTCCTGATTTTTCTCATTTCCTATATCCAAAGCTATTTTCCGCCGGAACGGAGCCGTAAGATCATGGGGCGGTTCCATGGTATCGGTGCTAATACGATTGGCGCATTGCTCGGTACGGTGACACCGTTTTGTTCCTGTTCGTCCATTCCTATTTTTATGGGATTTACGAGTGCTGGGTTACCATTAGGTGTTACGTTTTCCTTTCTGATTTCATCTCCTATGGTGGATTTGGGCAGCCTGGTCATATTGATGAGCATATTTGGTATGAAGGTTGCCATAGCATATGTCTTATTTGGCCTGGTTATTGCCATTGTGGGCGGTACGCTGATTGAAAAGATGCATATGGAGCAATATGTGGCAGACTTTGTAAAGCAGGCAGCGGTCATGGATGTGGATTCGCCGGCTATGACGACGGCTGACCGGCTGGGCTTTGCCAAAGAACAGGTCATCCAGATTTTCAAGCGGGTGTTCTTGTATATTTTAATCGGTGTTGGTATCGGTGCGGTCATTCATAATTGGATTCCGGCAGAATGGATTGAAACAGCCTTTGGGCGGGGTAATCCGTTCGGGGTAATTATCGTGACACTTATCGGTGTTCCCATGTACGGCGATATTTTTGGATCCATTCCCATTGCGGAAGCACTTTTGTTTAAAGGAGCCGATTTGGGGACGGTATTATCCTTCATGATGGCAGTGACGACACTTAGCCTGCCTTCCATGATTATGCTGAGTCAAGTTGTACAGCCCAAACTGTTACGGCTGTTTGTGGGTCTTTGTACGATTGGCATTATCCTGGTGGGATATGTGTTCAATATATTGCAAGGATTTTTAATTTGATATTCAGGAGGTAGTAAAAATGGTAGTTAAAATTTTAGGTTCAGGTTGTTCTAAATGCAATGCGCTGGAAAAAGCGACGGTAGAAGCTCTGAAAGAATTAGGTAAGGATGCGGTTGTGGAACATGTCACCAATTTTGCCGATATCGCTAAATATGGTGTCATGCAGACGCCGGCATTGGTTGTCGATGATAAAGTTCTTTCGTACGGACGCGTCTTGTCCAAAGATGACGTAAAGAAATTATTGTCAGCAAACTGATGCTTTCCCAGCCCTGCCAAACTACCTGATGCTTTCCATAGGTACGCATTCTGATGGCCTTGCTATACTATCTATAGAAGTAATCATATAGGTGTGTGCATTGGCAAAGGAGTGTGGTAGTATGAAAGGGCTCATGAAGAATAAAATCCGGATGCTGTTCCTGGTGCTGGTCTGTGTCATAGCAGGAATATTGTCAGGTTGTGCGCCGGATATGAAAGAGACGACCGTACAGGGATTCGATTCAGCCATCTCCATCAAACTACCGGGTGAAGCGAAGAAGGATGATATGAAATTTCCTTTGGATCCGACGATGAGCAAATTTGTCAAAGGTCAGCAAATCTACAGGGTAGATGATAACAACCTTAGTGTCGTCCTGTTTACGATGAGCGTAGATACAGAAAAATTTGTCGGCATATCAGGTAAAGATTTGAGTGTGAGCATGGAAGGACCCGTCAATAGTTATGTAAAAGCTATCCTGTCATCCATGAAAGCTAAAGACGTAAAACAAGAAAAGGCTGATATAACCATTTCCGGTCAGCCGGCTGTCGTGAGAACGGTGACCTTTAAAGCGGACGATAAGAATATGGGTATCAAGGTAGTGGCGTTCCAAAATAAAGATGCTTATTGGATGATCATCCCCGTATATCAGACTGGTGATAAGGACGTAGAAAAAGCGGCAGACGATTTGGTAAAATCTATTGCTGTCAAATAAGTGAAATATGATAAGAAACAGGATAAGAAACAGGATACCTATATCAATTCATGATATAAGTATCCTGCTTTATTAGATTCAAGACTTATATTAATTCTACGGTTAACTTTTCGTTTTCTGCAGCAGCTTGGGTGAATACTTGGAGCAATGTATTGCCATAGCCAGCTAATGCATCAGCTTGGCTGATTTGCTTCGGAATCCTCACCGTTGTTTCTTCCGTAATTTCACCGAGGCAATCATATAAGGCATCCAGGTTTTCCCCATAATATGACGGAAAATGCAAAACTTCTTTCAAATATTTCTGCGTTTGTTCCGATGTGCCCATTTGGTTGGTATCTAGCGTAATCAATTTCATAGGAATCGCCTCTATTCGTAGAGTTTGACGAAATTCTTGTAGTGGTTATCCGAATAGTAGATGAGCCCGTCATTGGAAAACACGATGCGCTTGGCGCCGCGGTTGCCCTTGGTGTAGTCGATGTCGCATTCGGTCCATTTGCGGCCTTGCTTATCCGGTACCTGTTTTTCGAAATTGCCAAAATGATCGCCGCCGATGCTTTTGCCCGGCGCTACTTTATCCAATGTGCCGCCTTCCTTCCAACCTAATTTTTGGGCTTCTTTCTTTGTGATGTAGTTGGAGGGAAGTTTTTTGAATTTGTGGATATAGGCCGCTACATGGTCTTTATCCGTATATGTGCCAGATTCTTCGACAGCAATCTGTGTCGTTTGCGATGATGTCGGTTTGGCGTTGGATGAGTTGGTCTGACCACATCCAGTTATGACGGCAATAGCTAAAAGCAATGTGCAGAATAACAGCAATAATTTTTTCATGAGGTTCCTCCTGTCCTTTGTGGATGCAATGACCTAGTCGATAGGGACGGCAAAGACACCGCCGGCACCGCCGCTGTGCAGGAATAAGACATTGGCGCCAGACGGGAAAAATCCTTCGCGGGCCAAAGCGCAGAGCCCGCCAAAGGCTTTGCCCGTATAGACCGGGTCGAGGATAATGCCTTCTTTTTGGGCCATGAGGTAGATGGCGGCATTGCCTTCAGGGGTAGGGATAGCGTAGCCGTCGCCGGTACGGTCAAAGAAGTGAACACCTGTTTCCGTAATGGCCTGCGGCAGCTCTAGCATAGTGCCTAAATCCTGCATCAGGGCCAGGACAATGTCGGCGAAGGGGTCCGTATCGACGGACATGGCCAGGACCTGAGCCTGCGGCAGGAACAGGCGGGCTCCCATAGCTACGCCGGCACAGGTGCCGCCTGATCCGGCGACACAGACGATATGGTCCAGATGGATGCCGCTATGGTCACATTGTTGTGCCACTTCTTCCATGCAGCGGACGTAACCAAGGGAACCGATGGGGACAGAACCGCCGACGGGGATGCTATATGCTTTATGGCCCTGTGCTGTCAATTCAGCGGCGATGCGGTCCATTTCAGCGTAAACGTCATCATAGCTGTCCGAATCGACGAAACGGACATCAGCGCCGAGCAAGTCATTGAGTATCTGGTTGCCTTTCTTTTCCCAGACACCGCGCTTTTTCAATACGAGGATCGATTTCATGCCGATGCGGTTGGCACAAGCAGCGGTCAGCATGGCATGATTAGACTGGGCTCCGCCAGTCGTCATGACGTAATCACAGCCTTGGGCCTGAGCATCAGCCAGCAGGTATTCTAATTTGCGGACTTTGTTGCCGCCCAGGCTGACTCCGGTCATGTCATCGCGCTTGATATATAGATTGATGTCTAATTCTGTACTGAGATTGGGCAGCCGATATAATGGCGTCGGAAAGATGCCGAAGGATAATCTGGGAAATGTATCTAGTGTTTTCATGGTGTGACTCCTTCCTCGTGTTGGGATGTTGTCTAATTAGATTGTGGTTTTGTTTGCATTATAGCATGTCTGTCCACGTAAATGAAGGTGGTAACAGGGTACTCATTAATTTATTAGTATTGCTGTTCCATTTAGAAGTACGTATACTATAAATCAATGGCTAAGATTGAGTGAGTTTTTAGTTAAATTTTGGTATAAGAGGGTGACTGTCATCGCAGAAGTACAGCTTATTAAATTGGGTGGGGTTTTTCTCGTAATCGTATTGATTTTGTGGTTGAAACGGCCTTTATATCAGGCTACGATGGCCGCGCTGGCGACGTCGGTCTTGTTGTATGGCATTGTACCAGTGGAATGGTTCCGCATGCTCTGGCGGGTATGTACGAATTGGAGTTCCATGTCTATTTTAGTAACATTATATTTGATCACATTTTTGCAGCGAATGTTGGAGAAACGCAGTCAGCTAAAATTGGCTCAAGAAGATTTGAACAATATTTTCCATAACAGAAAAATAAATGCTGCTGGTGCGTCCTTTTTCATTGGTTTACTTCCTTCAGCGGCAGCTATGATTATCTGTGGAGATATAGTAAAGAATGCCACGCAAGGTTATATGAACAATACGGAGCAAGCATTTACTGCCAGTTGGTTCCGTCACATTCCAGAAAGTTCATTGCCTACGTATTCTGGTGTATTATTGATGTGCACATTATCAGGTGTTCCGTTGTCCCAATTTTTGGTTGGTATGATTGTCCCTGTCATAGTTTTGATTGCCTTAGGGTATGTATATGATTTGCGGAAACTGCCTTCCTATATACCGACAGACGGACTTACGGAACGTAGTCATCATGCAGGTCGGTTATTGCGTCATTTGTGGACGCTGTTGGCTATCCTGTTGCTCATACTGCTTTTTCATTTTCCTGTTGAAGCAGCAGTGCTGGTTGTAATAGGAGCGGCGGTTTTGTATTATCATTTTAGTAGAGATGAGTTGCAGCCAATGGTGCGAAGCGCATTTGAAATGAAACTGATAGGCAATACGTTTCTTGTCCTGGTACTGAAAGAATGTATTAGTTATACTGGTGTTTTCGAATTATTGCCTGAGGTATTGGGGCAGCTGCCAATCCCTTTATATTTAATTTTTGCTATATTATTTTTTGTAGGGAGTATTGTCAGTGGTACGAGTAGCATTATTGCTTTAGGAACACCATTGGCCTTTGCGGCCGTTCCAGGTGCCGGTATGCCGCTCATGGTGCTGCTGATGTGTATGTGCCATGCGGCAAGTCAGATATCTCCTACCCATATATGCCTCATTGTAGTGACAGAATATTTTGATATTTCCTTAGGTGCTTTAGTACGTAAGACACTGCCTGTGTCTTTGGCTTTTGGATTGCTGATGATTGGGTACTATCAGATACTTATCATGTAGTATAATGGAGACAGGCAATCATCTATTCGTATTAATTTTATGGAGTCGAGGGTTGTATAGTTTGGTAGAACTAGAAAACATTACTCTTTTCAGATATTGACAGGAGGGGAATGTATTGAACGTACAGGAATTGTGTATCGGTCAACGGCGCGTCACGCTGTATCACATAGGCAGCAGTGGTACGTGTCCTATTGTCTATGTTCCCATGGAGCCTGGCGAAGGTGAGAATATAGCGAGCAGGCTTCATGGGAAGAACCTGGTGTTGGCTGCTGTCGAGGTCAAGGAATGGGCGGCTGAATTATCTCCCTGGCCGGTGCCGGCAGTATTCAAAGGTGGAGAGCCTTTTTCCGGCCAAGCGGATTCATATATGAATGAATGGGAGCAACATATTGTTCCCACTGTCGAATGTTCGTTAGGATTTGTTCCGGCACAGCGGATTATTGCCGGATATTCTTTAGCAGGACTATTTGCTGTATATGCGCTTTATAAGACGGATTTGTTTCAACGGGTCATGTCTGCGTCCGGATCCATGTGGTTCGATCGTTTTGTAGAGTTTATATGCCAAAATGGCCTGTTGAAGTTTCCAGATAAAGCATATTTTTCCCTTGGCAATAAGGAAGCACTGACAAAGAATAAACGCATGGCTGTCGTGGAAAAACGGACTCAGGAATTAGTCGATTATTTGCAGAAGGGCCATGTTGATGTGATTTTTGAAATAAATGACGGTGGTCATTTCAACCATCCTGATGAACGGATGGCTCAAGGCATTGCATGGATAATAGAGTAGGTTCTATTCGCATAAGATGAGTTGGAGCCATAGATGGATTCCATATATAAAAATTTTAATTATAGAAATATGCAATAAGGAATTATTATGAATTATCTGAAATATATGGTATAATACAGCAAGCATAATATTTGTATATTACGTTTCATTTGGAATATAAAGACGATAAGGTCAATTGCAAATAACTTTTTATATGCAGTTGACCTTATTTTTAAAACTTTTAGCAGAGAATAAAATGGAATCATGCTCAATCTTAAGTACAGGTAGAATATAAAGTTTGATACAATATTCAGCAGGTGATATGATGGATTTTAAACAGTTGGAAGCATTCGTAAACGTGGTAAAATATAAAAATTTTTCTAGAGCTGCTGATGCATCCTTTTTGACACAACCTACAATCAGCGCTCATATCAACTCCTTGGAAAAAGAGTTGGGTGTTACGCTGATCAATCGCATGGGCAAAGAATCGTATCCCACGAAAGAAGGACAACTATTTTACCGCTATGCCATGGATATGATCCATACACGAGATAAAGCTTCCACAGCGGTCAGTAAGGAGCATACTGATATTTCCGGCATATTAGAGGTACAATCATCGAGTATTCCCGGGCAATACCTCGTGCCTATACTGATGGCAAAATTCCGAGGACTGCATCCCTGCGTGCGATTCTATTTGGAACAATCAGATAGCAAACAAGTTGCCCGCAATATTTGCGATTATAAAGGGGAAATTGGGTTTACCGGCTACATGCGCGGCAATGAACTGGCGTATGAATTTTTATGTCAGGATACGTGTGTTATCATCACGCCCAGAACGGATAAGTATCTGGCAATGAAACAAAGAAACGAACCCATTACGATAGAACGATTTGCCGGTGAATCACTCATCTGGCGGGAAGAAGGATCGGCTACGCGAAAAACTTTTGAAGAAAAGTGTCGAGAAAAAGGCGTACAGGTCCAGGCGCTGGCTACAATGAATAATATTGAAGCTATCAAATTGGCTGTATCCTACGGGATGGGTATTTCCGTCTTATCGGAAATGGCTGTTCAGGACCATAGGAAGGATAGAGGATACCTTTGTTTTGAAATAGCGGAAGACTGTTTTGATAGGAAATTTTATATGATTTATAAGAAAAATGTCACACTTTCACCGGCTGCTGCGGCTTTCAAAAACTTTACACTGCAGTATTTTCAGGAACAGTAATTTTTTTGTCGTTAATCGGTCAACCGGTTAACGATTTTTTATGTGGAGGATGTGAATTGATTGAGCAAGTGGCTGCGTTTAATGGGTACCATGGTATATTGACAGATAGATGTAACTATATTACTGTAAAACTAGTATTGATAGATTTTAAGGTATTTGTACTTTTTGCATAAATGGAATTGTATTTTTATTTATTTATGTAAACTTAAGGAGATGATATAGATGGAAGAATTAGTTGTATGTGGGGGCTGTAATGCAAAAATTGGCGCCGGTAATTTGGGTAAATTATTGGCAGGACTGCCTAAAATTACGAGTGATAGGCTGCTCGTCGGTTTTGATTCGTCAGATGATGCCGCTGTTATTCAATTGACTGATTCGTTGGCTATCATCCAGACTGTCGATTTTTTTCCGACTATGGTGACGGACCCCTACTTATTTGGCAAAATAGCGGCGGCCAATGCTTTGAGCGATGTTTATGCCATGGGCGGGGCGGTATTGTCAGCCTTGAATATCGTCGCATTTCCCGAAGAAAAGGATTTTTCTATCTTGAAGGAAATCTTGCGCGGCGGCGCAGAAAAAGTAAAGGAAGCGGGAGGTATTTTGTCGGGAGGCCATTCTATCCATGATCGGACAGTCAAATACGGTCTAGCTGTAACTGGCACGGTCCATCCTGATCGGTTTTTGCGCAATGATACGTGTTGTGAAGGTGACCATTTGATTTTGACCAAGCCCTTGGGGGTTAGTATTATCACTATTGGCTACAGCGCCGGTGAAATCAGCAAGGAAAGTTTCCTGGAAGCTACAGATAGTATGCAGACACTCAATAAATATGCCATGGATATCATCCGACCCTATCCGGTCACGAGTTGCACGGACGTAACCGGTTTCGGACTGGCCGGTCATCTCCATGAAATGCTCCATGGCGCGTATTCCGCTCATGTAGATACAAATAGATTGCCGTATTTTGCTGAAGCTTATGAAGGAGCCCAGAACTTCATCCTTACGGCAGGCGGTCAGCGGAACCGTAATTATCTTCAGGATAAGATCGATTTCCAGATGGATGATTTCGGCATGGAAGAAGTCATTTTTGATCCCCAGACATCGGGAGGCCTGCTCGTAGCTATTCCAGCGGAGCAGGCGGAATCACTGGTGAAAGCACTGCAGGCGGCTAACGTAAAAGCTGCTGATATTGGGACAATTGTAGCCAAAGAAGAAAAAGAAATCATTATATATAAATAGGAGGAATCATATGATGTTCAGAGTAGATGCATTAGGAAAAGCATGCCCATTACCGGTTATTGAAACGCGGAAGGCACTGAAAGAACACGAAGTAGTAGAAACGTTGGTTGACAATGAAATTGCAACGCAAAATTTAGCTAAAATGGCTAAGCAGCTTGGTTGTCAATATGAGATGAAGCAGGATGGTCCGGCCCATTACACGGTCATCATTACCCGGGAGGGAGCAGCACCGTTGCCAGAAGAAACAACAGAACCAGAATATACGTGTAATACCAGTGATGAATATATCGTCGTCATCAACTCCCCCATGATGGGAGTAGGTGATGAAAAATTTGGTCGTAACTTGCTGAAAACCTTTATTTATACATTGTCGGAACAGGATGTGCTGCCAAAACGGGTTGTTTTCTATAATGGTGGTGTACCCCTCGTCACGAAAGATTCGGAATCATTGGAAGATTTACAGACGCTGGCAGCCAAAGGCGTAGAAATATATGCTTGTGGTGCTTGCCTGAATTTTTATGGTTTGACGGAAAAAGTAGCTGTCGGTGAAATTACCAATATGTATCGCATCATCGAAATGATGAGAACTGCGAACCGCATCGTAAGGCCCTGAGGGTGATATAATGGAAAAATTTGGCATTGTGTTGTTTTATTCTACTCATGACGCTATGGCCGCAGAAGAATTGGCGAAAAAAAAGCAGATGAAAGTCCGTATCATCCCGACACCGGAAAAAATATATGCCAGCTGCGGTTTTTCCTTAAAGTATCCATTGGAAACTGAATCTGTTTTGCGAACCTTATTTATTGAGCATGATATTAAAAATGAAGGATTTTATCATGCCGTTCGCGATGGTCTAAAAACTGCCTATGAACCGGTAAAGGAGAACGGATAATATGGCTCAGCATATTGTAATCGGGACGGCAGGCCACGTTGATCACGGCAAGACGACATTGATTAAGGCGATGACCGGAATCGAAACTGATACGACAAAAGAAGAAAAAAATCGGGGCATGTCCATCAATCTGGGATTTGCCTACCTGGACCTGCCGAATAAGGTACGCGTCGGTATCGTCGATGTACCAGGACACGAAAAATTTATCAAAAATATGGTGGCAGGTCTGCCAGGCATCAATCTGGTCTTGCTGGTCATAGATGCCAATGAAGGTGTCATGCCACAGACACGGGAACATCTGGATATCCTGACGCTTCTGGGAGTGCGGAATTTTCTCATCGTATTGACGAAAATCGACACCGTTGATGCGGATTTGAAAGAAATGGCTATTGAGGACATACGTGACCAATTGGCGGGGACGGCAGTAGCTGCTGCGGACATCGTGGAAACAGATGCCATGACGGGAACAGGCATACCTGAGCTGATCCAAAAGATCCAGGCTATGACGGAACAAATACCGGACGTCGCCAGTGATGGCGTGGCCCGGCTCAACATCGACAGGGTATTTAGCGTCAAGGGATTTGGCACAGTCGTGACAGGGACGCTCCTTGATGGCACAGTGGCTATAGGTGATGAATTAGTCCTTTATCCCAGTGGGAAAAAGGTTCGCGTGCGCAATATCCAGGTCCATGAACAGGATGTGAAGCAGGCAGAACCGAAACAGCGGACAGCATTGAACCTGGCCAATATCGGCAAAGAAGAATTGCAGCGCGGCGATGTTTTGGCTGCATCGGACAAGTTCGTGCCGACGAGGATGCTCGATGTCAAAATCCGCTGCCTAGACAGTTCACCGTTGCCTATCGGACTATGGGATCGTCTGCGTCTGCTCGTAGGGACGCGGGAAGTGATGGTACGGGCCGTGCCTATTGGCGCCGAAGCTATCCAGCCCGGTGAAGAAGGTTTTTTGCAGCTTCGTTTGGAGCAGGAACAGGTTGTCGTCAGAGAACGAGATTGTTTCATATTAAGGACATTTTCACCAATGCATACCATTGCCGGTGGAGAAATCCTTGATGCCAATCCGACCAAGCATAGGCGGTTTAAACCGGTCATACTGGAACGGCTGCAAGCCAGGGATGAAGGCAATACCGAGGAAATCGTCGCTGATTTCCTCATTCACAAAAAAAATGCGTTTACGACAGTGGACGAGTTGTTTGGTTATACGGGATTAGGTCATGACGAATTGCTGAATGCACTTGAACAGCTCAAGAAAGATAATCTTATTAGGGAAACCTCATTAGGATATCTCCATGAAGCAGCTTATAAAAAGCTGCGCGGCCAGGCATTACAGGCATTGTTGGGCTATCATCGCAAATATCCCTTGCGACTGGGCATGGCCCTGGGCGAATTCCGTTCGCGCCTGACGAAGGATTTGGGAGACAAGGAAATTACAGTGTTGCTGCAGTTGTTATTGTCTGATGGGTATTGCAAAGAAACAGGACGTTATATAGCAGCCAGTAGTTTTGAAGTGGTGTTTAATTCTGCTCAATCAGAATCAAAAAAGAAGATTGAATTGGTTCTGGAACAGGCAGGATATACGGCGGTTAAGACGAATGAATTGATTGAAACGGATAAAAATGCGACAGCTGTATTGGAGGCGCTCAATGGTGATACGGTTATTTATTTGACGCCGGAATATGTTATTTTAAAAAGATACTACGAAGAAGCTGTAAGGCTGGTGTGTCACTATGTACGAGAACATGGCCGCATAGAATTGGGTGATTTTCGGGATATGATCCAGTCCGGTCGCAAAGCTTCATTAATGCTATTGGAATATTTGGATAAGCAGCGTATCACAAAACGGATGGAAACATACCGTGTATTGGGGGATAAGGCTGAAGCGGAGGAGTAATATGTATTATTTTGACAATGCGGCGACGACAGTACAGAAACCGCAGCAAGTTGCAAATGCCGTGTATGAAGCATTGAATTCCCAGACATTGGGTAATCCGTCCCGCGGTGCTCATGAATACTCATTGAATGCATACCGTCATATCTCTCAGGCCAGGGAAATGATCAAACAACTATTCCATGCCGGGCCGGATTATACTGTAGCATTCATGCATAATTCCACGACGGCTTTGAATGTCGTCCTCAAGGGCATATTGCATCACGGTGACCATGTCCTGACGACGACGTGGGAGCACAATGCGGTACTGCGCCCATTGTATGAATTGGAAGACAAGGGAATTGCTGTCGATTTTATCGGTAGCAGCCCGATTACAGGCTCATTGCACTATGAAGAACTCGAACAGAAAGTACGGCCGCAGACAAAATTGCTGGTGTGTAACCATGCGTCGAATGTGACCGGCAATGTCCTCGATTTGGACTATATCAAACGATTTTGTGCGAATCACGGTTTGCTGCTCGTCTTGGATGTATCTCAGTCGGCAGGGACATATCCTATCGATTTGTCGGACGGCATCGTGACGGCGGCTTGCTTTACAGGCCATAAATCACTATATGGTCCTGGTGGTACTGGCGGTATCTGCCTGAAGCAAGACCTCTCCATAGCTCCACTCATTACTGGCGGTGACGGCGTCCATTCATTTTCTCATACCCAGCCGCAGGGCTTACCGGGAGTATTGGAAGCGGGGACGGCCAATGTGGCAGGAATCGTAGGATTGGCGGCAGGGGTCCAATATATACTGGATACAACTGTAGAGAGTATGATGAAAAAACAAGAACGACTGGCAGATATCTTTACAAATGGTGTCCGGAATATCGCCAACCTTACGTTGTATGGTGATTTTTCTCAGCCTCGTGTCGGTGTATTTGCTATTAATATCGGCGATGCTGAATCGGCTGTCGTCAGCGATATCCTATGGGAAGAATTCCAAATGGCAACGCGGTCGGGTTATCACTGTGCGCCTTTGATTCATGAGGCTTTGGGAACGGCAGCGCGCGGTGCTGTACGGTTCTCCTTTTCCAGTTTTACCGATGACGAATCTGTACGATGTGCTGTTGAAGCATTAAAAAATATTGCAAAACGTTGAGGTATATATGATGACCCAATATGAAATACAAAAGATATTATCCCAGCTGCCGGCTGTCGATGTCCTTCTCAAACAGCCAAGCTTGATGGAACTGGAAATATCTGTTTCCCGTTCTATGGTAAAGCAAGCTATCCAGTCAGTACTGGCATCGGCTCGACAGGAACTGCTGCAAGGAATGCGGGAAGATGTGCCGACTATGCCGGAATTGGAAAAGCGCGTCAAGCAAACGCTGCGTGACCGAAATCGTTTCCATCTGCGGCGCGTCATCAACGCGACGGGTACGGTTCTGCATACAAATTTAGGCCGATCCATATTAAGCACGTCTTTACAGCGGCATTTGTTAAGTGTTTCCTGTCATTATTCTAATCTGGAATATGATTTGGTTGATGGTAAACGGGGTTCTCGGTACAGTCATTTGACAGATATTCTCAAAGAGCTTACTGGGGCAGAAGCTGTGCTGGTCGTCAATAATAATGCTGCAGCCGTGCTCCTGGTCCTCGATACGCTCGTCCATGGCAAAAGTGTGGCCATATCGAGGGGAGAACTCGTGGAAATCGGCGGATTTTTCCGCATTCCTGACGTCATCAAACGCAGCGGGGGCAAAATCCTGGAAGTAGGTACGACCAATAAGACTCACTTGGAGGATTATACTCAGGCATTCAACATGGATCTTATTGGCGCTATCATGAAGGTACACACGAGTAATTATCGCATCATCGGTTTCACTGAGAGCGTCCCTGCTGAGGCTTTAGCTGAATTGGCTCATCTGAATCGTGTTCCATTGATCAATGATTTGGGCAGCGGCTTGTTCATTGATATGCGACGATTCGGATTACCCTATGAACCGACTGTTAGGGAAGCCATAGAACAAGGATGTGACGTCGTTACATTCAGCGGCGACAAGCTTTTGGGCGGGCCCCAGGCTGGCATCATCGTAGGCAAGGAAAAATATATCGAACAGATGAAGAAAAATCAGCTTCTGCGGGCGCTCCGCATCGATAAGATGACCTTGGCGGCTTTAGAGGCGACATTGCGCCTGTATTTGGATGAAGAACGGGCCATCCGCCAGATACCGGTCTTGCAAATGCTGGCATTGACGGCAGAAGAGTGTAAGACAAAAGTAGAACGCTTGGCACAGATAGTGCAGCAGCAGAACCCATTTCTGAAGACGGCTGTCATGCCAGATCAGGATATCGTCGGCGGTGGGGCATATCCGGAGTACGTCCTGCCAGGGTATGTCGTCACGGTGGAATCACCGACTATGACAGCATCTGTATTAGAGGAGAATCTGCGATTGGAACCTTCACCTATCATTACGCGGGTCCAGAAGGACCAGGTTTGCCTGTCCGTCCGTACGCTGTATGAGGATGAATATCCTGTTATTGCCCAGGCATTACAGCACGTCTTAAAGACTAATTGACAAAACATATATAAGGCAAATAGCCACCATCATCATAGATTTTCTATGACGATGATGGCTATTTTCTATTGGAAAGGATTTTCGTGGAAAACGTAATTAATATAACTCTTTGTAAATCTTAAGCACTCTATCGCGGTCTAGTTTGACGAAGTTGTTTGCCATGAGTCGGCTTTGGTTCGCCATGACGGAATCGGTAAAATCTTGCAGATCCTGTTCGGTTACGCCGTATTCATGGAGTGCTTTCTTGGGCAGAATCGTGTTCAGCAGTTTTTCTAACTCCCTATAGACTGCCGTAATCGGACATCCCAGAATCGTGGCGAGGAAATTGTTCAATGTGGCTATTTCACCGTCATTTTTTAATTCCATATAATTGTACATGACGCCGGTGAACATGGCATAATTGGATTCGCCGTGGGCTACGTGATATTTGGCTCCCAAGGGATAGCTCAAGGCATGGACGGCGGCGCAGCCAGCATTGCCAAAGGCGATACCGGCATAGTTGCTGGCCATGAGAAAATCTGGCAGCAAGGGCAGACGGGCTTCTGGCCCATTGGCTCGGATCTTGATGTAGCCGTGGAGTATTTTTTCTATGGCCTTATAGCTGAACAGGCGCGTACTTTCGCTAGCTTTCGGTGACAAGGCCGATTCGATGGCGTGGACCAGGGCGTCGATGGAACTCGTGGCAAACACCTTGAAGGGCAGCGTATTGAGTAATTCTGGTATGAGGACAGCTTTGTCGGCGTACATTTCATCCACAGCCAGCCCTTTCTTTGTCTGACGGCTGATGAGAGCCAGTACGGCGACGTTTGTCACTTCACTGCCCGTACCGCAGGTCGTCGGGACGATGATTAATTCTTTGTCCTTGACTGGTTTGATTTTTCCATCAAAGAGATCGTCGATAGGAGAAACATCCTTCAAAGCAAAGAGTTTCGACACGTCGATGATCGTACCGCCGCCGATGGCGATGATGCGTTTGCAATTCTTGGGCATATCGCGATACATGGCTTCAGCCATTTCATCGGATGGTTCACCGGCACCGTATTTTTCCTGAAAGAGGAGGTCGCATTTTAGGTCAAAAGATTGGAAAAATGGTTCATAGATGTACTGGTTGGTGATGAGCAGGTCGCCTTTACCGATGGAGAGGGCATTGACGAAATCACGGCATGTTTCGAATTGGAATATCGTGGGTCGTACCATTAATTCTTGCATAGCAGACATCCTTTCAAAAAAAATTATTGTAATTCTTTCATTAATTGTTCTAAGTGGTGGGTCAGCTTCATGTTTTCACTGTAATCGACCGGGCAGTCGATGATGACCGGCTTATCCTGCTGGAAGGCTTTTTCCAGTGTAGGCAGGAGGTCTTCTGTTTTTTCGATGCGGTAGCCGATGGCACCCATGGATTCGGCAAATTTGACGAAGTCCGGATTGGTGAAATCTACGAAACAGTGGTGGCCGAATTGATTGTCCTGTTTCCATTTGATGAGGCCGTAGCTCTTATCATCAAATATGAGGGTGACGAAATTCGTTCTCAGACGGTGGGCTGTTTCAAATTCCTGGCAATTCATCATGAAGCCGGCATCGCCAGTGATGGCTAACACTTTTTTGTCGGGATTGATCAATTTAGCGGCTACACAGCCGGGGACGGCAATGCCCATGGTGGCAAAACCATTAGAGATGAGACACGTGTTAGGATTATAGCAGTTATAGTGACGAGCGACCCAGACTTTGTGGGCACCGACGTCGGATATGACGATATCAGCTTTATCCATGACCTTGCGGGCATCTATAAGAGCGCGCTGCGGTTTGACTGGGAAAGAATTGTCATGTTCGTAGCTTTTGTGTTCAGCTACCATTTTTTCGCGGATGGACAAGGCATAGGCAGGTTCGGTTGAACGGGAGGCCTTGGCCATGATACGCTTCAACGCATCAGGTATATGACCGACGACTTCTATATCCGGCTGATAATTTTTGTTGATATCTGCAGGCAGGCTGTCGATGTGGACGATAGTCCTATTCAGGCCGTTCCACTTAGCCGGCGCATATTCGATGATATCGTAGCCGATGGATATGATCAGGTCTGCTTTAGCTAATACTTTGTTAGGATAATCCTGCATGGGAATACCTACGGTCCAGAGCGAGTATTTATTGTCAAAGGGGATGGCACCTTTAGCCATCATCGTATTGATGACGGGCAGCTTCAACTGTTCCGCGAATTGTGTCAGTATTTGTGCAGCGTGGCTGCGGATGACGCCATTGCCTGCGAGTATGACTGGTTCCTTGGCTTCAGATATGGCCTTGGCCGCCGCCAAAACTTGTTTTTCCAATGCTGGTTCTATATCTACAGTTTTCCGTTTCAACGGTGCTTCTGTTGCAGGAACGGTCATCTTGCTGATATTGATAGGCAAATCGATGAACGTAGCACCGGGCTTTTCCCGTTCGGCATATTTGAAGGCGAGACGGGTGATTTCGGCAACCGTATCGGGACGGACGACAGTATAGGCACGGCGTGTGATCGGCTCGAACATGGAACGAAGGTTCAAATGCTGATGGGCAGTGATGTGCATCTTGTCGGTTCCTACCTGACCGGAAATGGCAACCAGTGGGGCTCCGTCACTGTCAGCATCGGCGACACCGGTGATGAGATTCGTAGCCCCCGGCCCGAGTGTGGCCAGACAAACACCGGCTTTGCCTGTAAGACGGCCATAGACATCTGCCATAAAAGCTGCACCTTGTTCATGACGGACCGTGACGAACTGGATGTTTGATTTTTCAATGGCGTTCATGACGGGAAGATTTTCTTCGCCAGGGATGCCGAAGATGTATTCTACCTGTTCTTCTTTTAAGCTCTTTACCAATAATTCAGCCGTTGTTTGTTCTTGCTGGTTTGCCATTATAACGTCTCCTTTGTAAGTGGTTGGGGAATTGATTGAGATGGTTATCTCTTGGGGATAATGATATACCTCACTGTGAAATTTGGCAAATTTTTTAGCCATATTCTAATCGTAATTTAATATTATATAATTTTGAAAAATATAATCAAAATACAAATAAATTGGCTTAAATAAGCTATTTAAATAGTTATGTTACATAACCATTTTAACGTTATTTATTTCATATAATATATTTAAATATCGTATTATGAAAATTATATGTGCTTTGAATAAGGACATATATAAAATATGTACACATCATTGTTGGAATACAAAAGTCATATTTTGTTATTTACAGCAAAATATGAGTAAATTTAAGACCCGTCCAGAACAATACTGGACGGGTCAAAGATTACTTGCATATAAAATTATATTGTAATATGGCGGGAAAGTGTGGGAATCGAACCCACCTAAGAAGCTCCTAACTCCTCATACTAGTTTTGAAGACTAGAGGGCACACCAGAACCCATACTCCCCCTTGATTAAAAAAATTATACCATTAAACTATCAGACTTTCAAGATACAAACATTAGTAACTATAGAAAAAATCTATATAAAATGACTGCGTACATATCAAGTTCTTTTATCATCGTGTTTCTATTTAGCAGAAAACACTAATCCGGGCTATTTTTTAAGTTTGATTGACAACTGATATAGGTGTGGAAATGAAAAAAATAAATTGAAATGTTGTCGTGTTATAAATGGTATATGAGAACTAATAGGTTTTTATCGCATTAGTTCACATACGGCTCATGAAATAGATCGTTTCTGTAAACCCTGTATGAGCTGTCTATCTGATTCTATCCATACATAACCCGAGCGAGAAAAGGAGACTTTTTTATGAAGATGATCATGTTAGTAATTGCCTTGGTATTCGTTATGGCGGCTCCCTCATTTGCGTATACTGCGACATGGCAATGTCAACGCTGTGGTAAAGTACTGCATGTAGGTGGGAATAGACCACCCGCAGCAGGCGCCTGTGAAGAAAACAATTGGAATCCTCATATTTGGGCTAGGATTGGTTGATATATGAATTGATATTCGTTGGGGACGTTAACTTTCTACTGAAAAAATAAATTAACCTCGTATTCTGAACATTTCGGGTAATGGTTTAGAAATAGATATTAAATGGGTTTACAAAAAAACTGTCTTCTGAAGCAGAAAGCTTACTTTAGAAGACAGTTTTTTCCCGTTATCATATTTAATCCAATTCGGTTCAAATAGTTAAAGAAGTTTATTAAAGTTGCATGTAATCATTATGTTGTTCCAGCCACGTCAGTAATTCCTGGCGATTCTTGACGCCGAATTTATCGTAGATGTGGCGGATGTGGAATTTGACCGTATTAATGGTAATACCCAGCCTGTCTGATACGGTACGGTAATCACGGCCTTGTATCAATAGGATTAAAACTTGTTGTTCTCTTGGCGTCAGCCTGATGGGACAATTAGGTATTTGTAACAGGGAATCCAGCGTTTTTTCGTGCAGAGAATCGCGAGGAATTTCAGAAATAGGGAGTGAAGAATTAGATTCCTGGCGTAATATTTCTTGGGACGAAAATTGTTTTATATCAGGCTGAAATGCCGTGGTCATATTTTGCCATGCTGACGGATATACGGGGTAAAAATGGCTTCCCCAAAGACAGATGATGCCTGAAATGCAATATATCACGGTCATATCAAGTGGGAAGGTTGTAATAGTTGCCATGAGGGAGTAGAACAGATCTCCGCAGACGATGAAGCCGGTAATACAGGCGATGCCGGCAGCGCAGATAGCTATAGGACAGATATGATTGCGAGCAATGAGGGCGATGAGCAGCCAAGTGTACATATCAAAACAGCCAAATCCTGCTTGGAGAATAAAAAAACCTATTGTCCGGAATATTTCATTAGGGATAGAGAAAAACAGAAAGCCGCTGCCTATTAACGGCAGGACAGGTCGGAATATGACATGGAGATCAGGGGTATTGCTTTTGTGTAATGTCCATGCTGCGGCAATACAGGCTGTGCCATAGGATAGATTGGACAGATAAAAAGAATATTGAAGAGAACTATCTATTGCGAGTAGTTTAAACATGGAACCGCCTACAATATAAATGGCGGCAAGCCAAAATGTAAGACGTGGATAAAAGAACGAACTGATAGGTCGAGCAATGGTGCCAGAGGGCAGGGGACAGCCAGTCATTTTTTTGAGGAAAATGAGTGAAACAGCTGGCATTGAAATTAATATTAGAATCATTACTACTTCGGGCAGGGGCAATGAAAAGACAAGTAATATACTTGCTAATATCAGGCTGATAGAAAGGGCAGTTGCAGATTCGATAATAGACAAGCTGCTGAATTTTCCTAACCAAGCGACAAAGTGAAAGGCCGCAGCCATGCCGCTAGCCATGGTCAATAGACAGGGAATAAGATATGGTATAACCGGTATCAACAGATGATGAGCGGGCAATGTGAGCAGCAGCAAAGGGGCGACGCTCATGACGATGGCTGCCGTTACAAGCGAGGTCGTTGTTACAATTTGGCGGGCAGGGGTTGTAAAAAAAGCGATACCCGCACAAGTTGCAGAGTGGGTCAGAAGGTATAACATGGCCAGTACTTCTGCTGAAACGGTCCAGGTTCGGCATGGCATCGTGAGTAGTGGGCCAGATAAAAAACACAGCCACATCCAGGATGTACAGCTAAAGAATCCGATGGCAGTAGCATGCATGGGAATCACCTCGTTGAAGGCAAAATACAAAATTGAATTTGTTGTTTAGTATTAATTTCGCTGAACAAATAAAGGATTCCTTGCGAACAAAATATTAAATTTAAAGATATTTTTTATTATTCCAAACTACCTACAAAAAGGAAGAGGTAACCGTGGATTTGAGAAAATGATGTTCTTGTCATGGGCCGGTTATTATCTGGACGTATAAAATGTGAATATACTTGATTAACAGCTGTAAATTTGCTATCATGCCCAATAGAATCATAAGAAATATATAAGGGGTTACTATTTTTTCTCTATTTATGAGGGGGAACCAATATTGAATATTCAAGATACTGTTCGGGCATTACAGAAGAATCGTTACGATGTGACCGTTTTTGCTACAGCGTCCGAAGCGGCTGATTATTTAGACCGGCAGATTGATGGGAAGAGAGTCGGTTTTGGCGATTCATTGACGCTGAAGGGGATGCATATGTATGAACGCCTTGCCAGACATAATGAAGTAGTGGATCCGCAGCGGACCTTGGATTTGGCTAGCTTTATGGATATTGCCAAGCGAGCGCTCACGACTGACATTTTCCTCACGTCTGTTAATGCCATGACGGAACAGGGAGAAATGGTAAATATGGACGGCACAGGAAATCGTGTAGCTGGTTCACTTTTTGGCCATGAAAAGGTATACTTTGTCGTAGGTACGAATAAAATCGTGCCTACATTGGACGATGCTATTCATCGTGTCCGCAATGTAGCCGCACCGCTCAATGCCAAGCGTCATGGCAAGAAGACGCCTTGTGCAATACATGGTGACAGATGTTATGATTGCTCCAGTCCGGAACGGATATGTAATGCATTGGTTATTCATTTAAAAAAAATGAGCCATTGTCCTACGGAAGTCGTATTGATCGATGAAAAGCTGGGGTATTGAATATGATTAAAGAAAATGAAACTGTCAGAGTAGCGGCAGTACAAATGTATATGGACGCGAGTCCACAGGTCAATTACGAAAAATCTCTCGATTATATACAGCAGGCAGCTAAGGCTGGGGCTCGATTTGTCTGTTTTCCCGAAGGACAACTAACCCACTATTTGCCTCAATACCCAGGACTGACTGCATCAGATTTTGCGATTCCTCTTGATCATCCCTATGTAAAAGGATTTTGTAACATTTGCCGTTCGGAAAACATCATTGCCAGTGTTGCTCTGAATCTGAGTATAGATGGCAAGATTTATCCATCCAACATGATTATTTCAGAAACAGGGGAGATTCTAGGTGTCGGTAAGAAAAATCATATTGTACGGGCGCCACATTTTTATGAACAAGACTATTTTACGCCGGGGCAGGATGGATTCACTGTAGTGGTTACCTCTATTGGCCGTATTGGCAGCGTCGTCTGTTTTGACCGGCATTATCCGGAAAGCTTTCGAACCTGCACGCTCAAAGGTGCTGATTTCATAGTCGTCCCCGTTGCGAATGAAGAAACGGAACCTACGGAAATATTTCAATGGGAAATGCGTATTGCAGCCTTTCAAAACAGCACGAACATCGTCATGTGCAATCGCGTAGGCCGGGAAGGAAACATGGACTTTAACGGCCATACCGTCTTTGTCAAAGCCGATGGCACTGTAGCGGCTTTAGCTGACAATAGGGAACAATTATTGGTGACAGAATTAGACTTGAAAGCAGCACCTCATATTCGGGCAGAGAAACAATACATCCCCTTACTTAGGCCAGAGGTATTTAGTCTGGATACATGATGTATTTGATGTAAATTTCATAACATAATGGGATGAGGCCATCGCCTGAGCAGCAATATATAATGCTGTTCAGGCGATATTTTTTGTACTTATATAAGATCATGATACAGAATAGAAAATTATCATCCATTCTTATTGTAAAATTATTATATTACATATTGTAATTTTCTAACTATGTGATATAATAAATTTACAACAAATAGAAAAATTCTACAATAAAAAAGAAGGGAGAATTATAATGAGCAGAATTCTTGTCATTAACCCCGGATCTACATCCACGAAGATAGCTGTGTATGAAAATAAAATGGAAATTTTCTCGAAAGATATAACCCATAGTGCAGAACAGCTCTCGCAATGCAAAACTTTGTTGGATCAATATCCGATGAGAAAGGAAATGATCCTTCAGGCACTGAAATTAGCGAAAATAGATGTTCAGAGTTTTAATGCTGTAGCAGCTCGCGGCGGTACTTTTGGAAAAGGGGTTCAAGGTGGTGCATATCTTGTTGATGCCACATTACTAGAAGCGTGCCGGCATCCCATGACCAACCATCCTTCTAATTTGGCAGCCCTTATTGCACATGATATAGCGGCGGAATGTCATGTAAATGCGTATATATATGATGCCGTATGTGTCAATGAAACGAAACTGATAGCATCATTTACAGGACTTAAAGGGATGAAGCGAAAAGCGAATTCCCATGTATTGAATACGCGGGCTGTATGTAGGAAAGTGGCAAATGAAGTTGGTAAATCATATGAACAAATAAATTTTATAGCAGCTCATTTGGGTGGTGGTATTAGTATCAATATTCATGAGCAGGGCCGCATTATCGATGTTATCAGCGATGATGAAGGACCTATGTCACCGGAACGGTCTGGCGGGTTGAATGCGTTGAAGTTGGTTGACCTCTGTTATAGCGGAAAATATACGCAGGAACAGATGAAAAAGATGCTCAAGGGGAATGGGGGATTGATATCACATTTAGGAACAAACAGTGCTATTGAGGTTGAAGACAGGATACGACAAGGTGATTCTTATGCCAAAGAAGTATTCGAAGCTATGGCATATCAGATAGCCAAAGGAATTGGAGCATTAGCGACTACAGTGAGCGGAAAAATTGATTACGTCATCATAACTGGAGGGATTGCTCATTCCAATATGCTGACAGAGCTCATAAAAAAAAGAGTAGAATTTATTGCTCCAGTAAAAATCCTAGCAGGATCTATGGAAATGGAAGCGTTGGCAGATGGGATTTCTGATGTTCTAACCGGAAAAATACAAGCCAAACGATTTACAGGAAACGAAGGTGAAAAATAGTGTACAAAAGTTTTGATGAATTGATTCAGAAAGCGAATCAACTGAGTCCCAAACGGACTATTGTCATATCGGCAGCCGATGATGGCGATATGATACATCTGGTAGAAGAAATATTAAAAATTTCTCTTTGTAAGGTCATCTTAGTCGGGAATAAAGATAAAATCGAAGAACTGGCAGCAGGTAAGTTTACATTGGCTGATGTACGTATTGTCGATGTAAAAGATAGAATTGATTCCTGTTTGACTGCAGTCAAACTAGTTCACGATGGAGCAGGGCAAGTGCTAGTTAAAGGTAAAGTCAACACGAGTGATTTTTTAAGAGCGGTATTGAATAAAGAAGTTGGCTTGCGCTCAGGAAAAAAATTAAATGTCCTATCTTGTTACGATGTACCTGATCAAGAAAAATTATTTTTCATCTCCGATGGCGGCATGATTGTGGCACCTACGCTGGAAGATAAAGTTGATATACTCGAAAACTGTATTCCCGTGTTGCATCGTATGGGTATCACTCAACCTAAGGTGGCCATATTATCAGCCAATGAGGTTGTTAGTGAATCCATGCCTTCTACTGTCGATGCGGCAGCCTTGTGTCGCATGGCTCGGGAAGGAATGTTGCCAAAAGCTATTTATGAGGGGCCTATTTCTCTCGATGTAGCCGTTTCACCGGCGGCAGCCAAAGCAAAAGGGATTAAAAGCCAAATCAGTGGCGATGTAGATTTGTTTTTAGTGCCGAGTATTGAGACAGGTAACTGTATGGGAAAAGCCATAGGCTATTTTGCCCATGGGAACATGGCTGGGTTGGTATTAGGAGCAACACATCCTGTTATCATGGCTTCTCGCTCCGCTCCTATAAAAAATAAATTAACATCTATTGCCTGGGCTATTTTAGCCAGTCAAAATATCGACATCAAATGATACATATTTTTTTATCTATAAACTATTTTAAGGAAGGTGGAAGGCAGAATGAGTAAAGCAAAGTACGATGCAGTTAGATGTAAGGCTTGTAAAATCTGTATAGCAAATTGTCCCAAGCAGGCGATTGAAATGACGGATGACATTAATGTAAATGGCTACAAACATATCCGTGTCATTTCTGAAAAATGTATTGGGTGTGGGATTTGTTATACCGTGTGTCCTGATGGCGTATTCGAAATTGTAGAGGAGGAATAAATAATGGGAGATATGATCAAAGGTAACGAAGCAGTTGCTGAAGCAGCAGTGCGGGCAGGAATCGAAGTGTATGCCGGTTATCCAATAACACCGTCAACGGAAATCATGGAATATTTATCTCATCGTCTTCCTGAATTGGGAAGAACTTTTATACAAGCAGAAAATGAAGTTGCTGCCATCAATATGGTTATGGGTGTTTCTGCTTGTGGGCGCAGAGTACTGACAGCATCTTCAGGCCCCGGGGTTTCCCTTAAGCAAGAAGGTATGTCTTATTTAGCACAATATGAATTCCCGTTTGTATTGCTGAATGTCGTTCGTTGGGGAAATGGCTTGGGCTCGTTGGATGGTTCTCAGACTGACTACCATCGTGAAACCAGAGGCGGCGGTAATGGTGATTACCGAAATATAGTTTTATGTCCTTCTACAATCCAAGAATCTGTAGATTTGATGTATGAAGCTTTTGATATTGCTTACAAATATCGCAATGGCGTAGTTGTCATGAGTGATAGTGGTTTGGGTCATATGATGGAGCCCTGTGAAATGCCACCTTTTAAAGACATTAAAAAGGAAGCATGGGGGTTGGATGGTACATTCAAAGTAAAACGTGGCAATTTCTTGGGACGGAATATTAAAGGTGAATCTGACCAATATATTTCAAAATTAAAAGTGATGAGAGAAAATGAACAGCGTTGGGAATCGGGACAGATTGAAGATGCCGATTATGTATTCGTAGCATTTGGGCTGCCAGGCCGTGTTATCAAGGGTATTGTCAGTGCCTTGAGGCAGCAAGGAGAAAAAGTAGGATTTATTCGTCCGATTACTGCATGGCCGTTCCCAGAAAAAGCATTCGAACAGGTCAATAAGAATGTTAAAGGTTTTATCTCCGTAGAAAATAACGGTGAAGGCCAAATGGTAGATGATGTAGCTCTGACAGCAAAACGGTTGCACTTCAATGTACCTGTGTATGTTTTCCCATACGTATGCGGCGTACCAAAGGATGCTAGTGTTGTTTCCGATTATATGGCTGTAAAATCCGGTCAGATGAAAGAGGTGTACTAGGAATGATTAGAAAAATACCAGAATTAACTTCAAACTATGCTATGTTTTGCGCAGGTTGTGGCCATGGCGTGTTGTTAAGATTGATTGGCGAAGTCGTTACAGAATTAGGTCAGGATAAAAATGTAATTGTTGCTATAGGTGTAGGCTGCAGTTGCCATCTTAAGACAGGTATCAATGCTGATCTTGTCCAGTCTCCCCATGGCCGGGCTGCGGCTGTCGCGACAGGTATCCGACAGGCAGAACCTGGAATTACTGTTTTCGCTTATCAAGGTGATGGTGATGCGTACAATATCGGCTTGGCAGAAACATTAAATGCTGCTTATCGCAACGAACGCATCTGTGTATTTGTTGTAAATAATGGCAATTTTGGTATGACTGGAGGACAAATGGCTTGGACGACATTAGAAGGCCAAAAAACTTCGACGTCACCAGCGGGACGGGATTGCACTAAGACTGGTATGCCTATCAAAATTCCTGAAATCATTGCGAATAATTTTGATGTAGCCTATGTGGCCAGGGGGGCTGTTACGACACCTGCCGAAATTAATAAATTAAAAGGATATATCCGCAATGCATTTGAATCACAGTTAAATGGCGAGGGGTATTCCCTGGTTGAAGTACTGAGTACCTGTCCTACTAACTGGGGATTGGAACCGATTGATGCTACGAAACGTCTGATAGATAAAGTGATTCCTTATTATCCCTTAGGGGAACTCAAAAAGAGAGGTGGCAAGTAACATGAGAGAACTAGTTTTTGCTGGATTTGGCGGACAAGGTGTCCTCACTGCTGGATTAATAGTCGCACAAATTGCTTTATATAAAAAATTCAATGCTACGTGGATGCCGGCGTACGGTGCAGCCATGCGAGGTGGTACTGCAAATTGTACAGTGAAATACGGTCAGGAAGAAATCTATAATCCCGGTCAACAAACACCAGATTTATTGTTGGCTATGAATACGCCGTCCTATTTAAAATTCAAGGATTTAGTGATTCCAGGTGGTGTGGTCCTCATGAACGAAGATATGATGACGTCGGAAGAATCCGTTAAAGCAGGCGTTCGCCTTGTAAAGGTTCCGTGTAATACACTGGCAGATCAAGTCCAGAATCCTAAAGGAGCTAATATCGTCATGATAGGTGCTATTGTCAAACTCCTGCAAGACTTTACACAGCAGGAAGGCATTGATGGCATGAATGATATGTTCCGTAAAAAAGGGAAAAATAAGGCAGAGGAAGCTAATGTCAAAGCATTTCTGGCTGGGTACGATTACGTGAAATAAATAGTAGTTTTCTGTTTAAAAGTTTTAGAACTTCATAATACAGAAAGGAAAATCTATATATGAAATCCTACAAAATGTACCAGATTATTATTATTGTTGTCGGATTGCTGCTTTGCTTTTTTGGTAGATTTGTTCCCTTATCCCCGACATTAAGTGCGTCAGGGACTCAGGTATTGCTTATTATGGCCGGAGGGCTGCTGATGTGGCTCTTCGTCGGTGTTGACTGGACCAGTATGGCTGTCATTTTGGCCTTGGCCCTTGTTCCGGAACTAGGTATGAATAAGGTAGCTGCTGGCAGTATTGGTAATAGTACCGTGTTTTTCCTCATGCTTTGTTTCATGTTATCAAAAAGCCTGGAAAATACTGGCGTTGCTCGCCGGTTGGCCGTAACTCTGTTGACGAATGAATTTAGCAGAAAAGGCGCATGGAATACGATAGCCATGATTTTTTTAGCTATATTCATTCTTTCATCGGGCTTATCTTCTACAGTAACGGTCATGATATTCTTGCCGATTTTTTATGAAATATTTAAGTCCCTAGATTTTAAACAATCAGATGGGGATGCTTTTCCTGCATTGATGGTTTCGAGCTTGGCCATCATTTGTCAGATAGCCCAGGCGACTACACCTATTTCACATGCAATGACACTTATTGGGTTCGCAGCTTTTAATAGTTACACCGGGCATCCCCTTGATTTTGGGCAATATGTCATGGTTGCCATGCCAGTAGGAATCTTAGTGTTAGTGATATGGTTTATAGCTTGCAAGCTAATTTGGAGACCCGACGTCTCACGTATAACTAAATTGGATTACGATGGTCTTCATGGTGATTTGGGACCCATGTCTAAAGAGGAAAAAATAGCTGCAATTGTATACTTGATTGTTGTCGTGTTTTGGATTGCCCCTGGTATTTCTAAATATGTTTGTCCCCCCATTTATCCATTACTGAGCAAAATACAACAATGTTATCCGCCTATCATTGCGTTGATTTTACTCCATTTTATCAAAGTCGACAATAAATCTGTTCTCTCTTATAAAGATGCAATCAAAGGTGTGCCATTGAGTACCATCATATTTATGGGAGCCATCTTGGAATTAGGATCGGGATTTGCTATGAAGGATATCGGTGTAGGGGCTTGGCTTAGTACGGTCATTGGCAGCCTTTGCAGTGGGATCAGTCCGGTCATGTTTATCATCATTATGGGGTGTGCCAGTGTAATTCTGACAAATTTCATGTCTAATGCCGTGACTTGTGCTATTTGTATGGCTATTGCTATGCCGTTGGTAGCTACTATTTATCAGGGACTTATCAATCCGGCGACAATAGCCACGATGATAACTATGGGTATTAGCTTTGCTTACGCAACACCGCCGGCAACACCACCGGTTGCTGTCGTAGGCGACTCTGGTTGGATCAGTATGGGTAACTTATTTATCTATGGCATGGTTGCAGCTGTAATTAGTATGCTTGTTATGACACTCATCGGGTTGCCTCTTGCCAATGCTGTATTTTAAAGGGATATGATTCAGATAACTAAATTAGGATAATTTCGAATTGGATTTTGCACAAGGAGGATACATATGAAATATAATCCCGTAAGTCCTGAAATAGTGGAAGAATTAAAGAATGTGTTGGGTGAAAAATTTGTCAAGACAGATGAAGATACGTTGGACAAATATAAAATGGATGAAGTCAGAGATCCGAAATTTTGGCGTCTGCCTGAAGTGGTTGTCTTGCCTGGTAGTACAGAAGAAGTATCTGCTGTCATGAAGATAGCGAACAAATATCATATTCCAGTTACTCCTCGTAGTGCCGGTACCAGCTTATGTTGCGGTGCAGTTCCTGTTTACCACGGAATAGTCTTGCTTATGGAACGGTTCAATAAAATATTGGAAATCAACGACGAAGGTATGTATATGGTCGTAGAAGCTGGTGTACGGACTATCGATGTACAACAGGCAGCTAATGCCCGCGGCCTCATGTATGCTGGTGATCCGTGCAGTTCTGATAGTTGTTTTATTGGCGGAAACTTGGCAACTAATGCCGGTGGTGATAAAGCCGTACGTTATGGAACGACACGCCATCAGGTCTATTCCATTGAAGTTGTACTACCTAGTGGTGAAGTAACGACATTGGGAGCGACACTGAAAAAATGCACGACAGGTTTTTGCATGGATCAGCTCGTCATCGGCAGTGAAGGAACGTTGGGTATTATTACTAAGGCAACATTGAAGCTCGTTCCCTTGGCTCCGTACAGACTCGATGTATTAGCCGTATTCGATGATTTAGCTAAAGCGACTTCTTTAGTACCTATTTTGGTTCGGGCAGGACTCAATCCGACGTCAGTCGAATTCATGGATACGAATTTCATCCGCAGTTCTTGCGAATACTCCAAGGTTCGCCTGCCTCATTGTGATGATGGGTTCTATGATATTGTTACGATTGAAACATATAATGAAGATGAACTGGACAGCAAGATGGAAAAATTGGAAGAGCTTTGCATGCAAAGCGGTGCTACAGATGTATTAGAAGCAGATGACCGTATTTGGATGGTGCGTCGTAATGCCTTAGAAAGTACGCGTGAATTATCAAAAATTACATCTTCTGCAGATGTAGTAGTACCGGTCACCAAAATCGCCGATTGTATCCAAGCCTATGTTGAAGAAAGTAAGAAGTATGACTATCGTGTATTCTGCCTTGCTCATGCCGGTGACGGTAATCTTCATTTCCGGATGCTGAAGTGCGATATGGATGATGGCTTGTGGAAAGAACAAATCCAGAAATTCTATAAATTTGCTTATAAATATGCGTATGAATTAGGCGGACGCCTCTCAGGTGAACATGGTATCGGCATGAAGCGTATCGATTATATGAAAGAATATACGGACCCGGTAGAACTGAAAATGATGGTAACGATTAAGAACGCGTTGGATCCCAATTGGATACTGAACCCTGGTAAAGTATTCAGTGTTCCTGAATAGATTGTTGCTTCACAGCGTAATTACAAAGCAGGATTTGCAAGTTAATCAATGGGCAGGCAGCTGATGCCTGCCCATTGATTAACCATTATCATAATAATCCGTCAATTTCAAGATTATACAACTGAGGTACATAATATGACATGGAATAATGACAACATTGAACACAATCAATTTAATTTCCTATATGGCGAACAATCAATTCCCATAGGATTATCAGGGAAACATATTTTGTATAATATTACAGGTAAGAAGGTCGATTCCATTTCCGATGTTCCGACTGCCTTACGGACAGCGTTACGCCATCCTATCGATACACCACCATTGAGGGAAATCATACATTCAGGAGATAAAGTAGCGATCATAGTCAGTGATATTACGCGAGTCTGGGTACAATCAGATCGTTTTCTGCCTGTAATATTGAATGAATTAAATGAAGCTGGTATACCGGATGGGGATATCTTTATCGTTATTGCCTTGGGGAGTCATCGTTTTCAGACAAACGATGAAACTGTCAAGGTATGCGGTCAAGAGGCATGCCGCAGAGTTGCCATATATCAGCATGACTGCCATGATGCGAAGCAATTGGTCAAAGTTGGTACTACGAGTCGCGGATTAGACGTTTATCTGAATAAACGAGTTGTCGATGCGGATAAAGTTATGGGATGTGAGATACTTTTCAATACTATTCTCTCGTAATGATTCTTACAGACTGACTAGATGCCGGGCATAGAGGTTGGCATGAATCCAAGGCAGACACTGACTGTGGGCCGGGGCACCCC